>Ga0070670_100000274_pt1 | contig 45804 bp, 47 predicted proteins | sample KBSS63metaG_FD_64665 | JGI IMG/M metagenome (GOLD analysis project Ga0070670, IMG submission 64665) | Switchgrass rhizosphere microbial communities from Kellogg Biological Station, Michigan, USA - KBS S6-3 metaG | ecosystem: Host-associated > Plants > Roots > Rhizosphere > Soil ... | reverse complement strand
CACGGGAAATTCCACGGTGTGATCGCCGCGCACACGCCGACGGGTTGCTTGATCACGACCAGGCGGCGGTCGTTGCCGATGGTCGGGATCACGTCGCCGTAGACACGTTTGCCTTCCTCGGCGAACCATTCGACATACGCGGCGCCCATGGCGATTTCCGCATTCGCCTCGGCGAGCGGCTTGCCCTGCTCCGTGGTCAGGATCAGCGCGAGGTCGTCGCCGTGCGCGAGCATGAGCTCGTACCACTTGCGCACGATCGCGCACCGGTCCTTCGCGAGCATGTCGCGCCACGCCGCCCACGCGCGATCCGCGGCGGCGATCGCACGCGCCGTCTCGGCGGCGCCACACTTGGGGACCGTCCCGATCGTGCGACCGCTGGCTGGGTTGACGACGGCTTTGGTGGCACCGCTGTCGGCGTCGATCCACGCGCCGTCGACATAACACTGCATGCGCAGCAGCGCGGAGTCCTTGAGGGACGGAGTGGAGCGTTCGAGCGTATCAGGAGCCATGCGTGCCTCGTCGAAGCCGTGAATGGGGAGCCCAATATTCTACCGCAGCGCTACACGGCAAGCGCTACACGGGGTTGGCCGGTTCGCTGACTCTGGATCTCACCGTGACGAGCAGTACGCCGGTCAGCACGAGCGCCGCGCCCGCGAGCTGTATCGCGTGAATCGGCTCGCCAAGAATCATGGCGCCGAATCCGATCGTGAAGACCGGCCCCAGCGCGCCGAGCAGCGACGCCGCGTTCGCGCCCATCCGGCGGACCGATTCGGCGATGAGCCACGTCGGCAGCGCGGTGGAAACGACGGCCATCGCGACCGATATCCAGTGGATGGCCGATGGGACATCGAGCGCGGACCATGGTCTGGTCAGCGTGAATTGCGCGAGCACGAAGAGCGTCGAACCGAGCATCGCATACGCGGTAAAGCGCAACGATCCAAGCCGCTGGAGGATGTCGCCGGCCTGCACGAGATAGAGCGCATAGAGCAGCGCGCCGGCGAGCACCAATGCGCCGCCGGTGATCGTCGCAGTCATGTCGCCGCCGATGCGCAGGTCATGGCTGAAAACGAGCGCGATGCCCGCGTACGACAACACGACCGCGACCAGCGTGCGCCGGGTGATCCGTTTGCGAAGCAGCAGCGCGGACAGGATCACGACGAACGTCGGGTACAGGTAGAGAACCAGGCGCTCCAGCGACGCCGTGATGTACTGGAGTCCCAGAAAGTCGAGCAGGCTCGCGAGGTAGTAGCCGATGAAACCGAGCCACAGCAGCCGCATCCAGTCCGCGCGCGCAATCGGCGCGGCGCTTTCCGCGCGTGACGCCCACCAGACCATGAGGCAGAACAGCGGCGCCGAATACAGCATGCGAAACGTGAGCAGCGTCACGGCATCGACGGGGTAGCTCTTGAAGGCGAGCTTGACGAGAATCGCCTTGAACGAGAAGCCGAACACGCCGACGACCGCGCACAGCGGACCGATCCAGCGGCTTTTCCCGGAGCGAGAGGCGCCGCCGCTCAATCCCACCGCACAACGCCGCTGTACGCCGTGACCAGGATGATCGCGCCAAAGGCGATCCGGTACCACGCGAACGGCATGAAATCGTGGCGGCTCACGTAACGCAGCAGCCACCGCACGCAAAGGAACGCGGACACGAACGCGGCGGCGAAGCCGACGCCAAACGCAGGCAGGTCCGCCGCGGCGAGGAGATGCCGGTTTTTCACCGCTTCGTACGCGCACGCGGCGAAGAGCGTCGGAATCGCGAGGAAGAACGAGAACTCGGTCGCCGCCCGCCGCGAAAGTCCGAACAGCATGCCGCCGATGATGGTCGCACCGGAACGCGACGTGCCGGGAATCAGCGCGAAGGCTTGCGCGCAGCCGACCTTCAGCGCGTCGGTCCAGCGCATGTCGTCGATGTTGTCGATGCGCACGGTGTCGGGCCGCGCGCGCTGCCGGCGCTCGGCCCAGAGGATGACGAACGCGCCCACGATGAACGCGACCGCCACGGGCACCGGCGCGAACAGCGAAGACTTGATGAGCTTGCCGAACGCGAGTCCCAGCACCGCGGCCGGCAGGAACGCGACGAAGAGGTTGATGGCAAAGCGGTTCGCGCGGGCCTCACGGAACAGGCCCGCGGCAACCGAGAGCAGGCGCGTGCGGAATTCCCAGCAGACCGCAAGAATGGCGCCCGCCTGGATCACGATTTCGAACACCTTGGCCTGCTCGCCGGTATAGCCCAGCAGCGAGCCCGCGACGATCAGGTGGCCGGTGGAGGAAACCGGCAGGAATTCGGTCAGACCTTCGACGATGCCAAGCAGGAGTGCGACAAGGAAAGTGGGATGTTCCACGGCGGGAGAGTTGCGGACGGCGCGAGCGATGGCCGCGGCGGATTGTCGCACAGCCGTAGCATCCGACGCCGATGATCGGCATCGGCCGCTGTCGATTGACTACGCGGTCTCGGCATTGCCGCGCGCCGCGAACAGTGGATCGAGTATCCAGCGCTTCGCCAGCATCCCGCCGATCATCGCCGCCACGAACAATGCGGCGTCGGCCACCGGCCACCCGAGCGAGGCCAATGCGGGACCCGGACAATAGCCGGCGATGCCCCAGCCCATGCCGAAGAGCGCGGAGCCGATGACCAGCGGCACGTCGATGTCGCGCCGTGCCGGCAGGTGCAGCCCGGTGTCGAGCAGCGGCTTGTCGCGTTTGATGATCAGCGGAAACAGCGTGGCGGTAACGGCCAATGCCCCGCCCATGACCAGCGCGAGGCTCGGGTCCCAGACGCCGGAGACGTCGAGAAAGCCGACAATCTTCTGCGGATTGGTCATGCCGCCAAGCACGAGCCCGAAACCGAACAGCAGGCCACTCGCCGCCGCGCCGGCAAGCCGGCTCATGCCAGCGCTCCGGCGTGCAGGACGTGACGGATCACGAAAACCGTCGCGACGCCGGCGGCCATGAACACCAGCGTCGCCACCAGTGAGCGGGCCGAGCGGCGGGCGAGACCGCACACGCCATGGCCGCTCGTGCAGCCGGCCGCGTAGCTCGTACCGATGCCGACCAGCAATCCGGCCAGCGCGATCAGCAGCGGCGAATCGACGGCCGGCCTCGGTATCGAGTCCGGCACCACGGCAAAGCCGAAGGCGCCGCCCGCGACCAGTCCCGCGATGAAGCACAGCCGCCATCCGAGGCCGCCGGATTGCGGCGCGAGCGCGTGGCCGACAATGGCTGAAACGCCGGCAATGCGGCCGTTGAGCCACAGCAGCAGTGTCGCCGCTGCGCCGATCAGGAGGCCGCCCGCCAAGGCAGGGACCGGTGCGAATTCGGGGGAAATCATCGCGAAAGTTTCCGTTCCAGCATCCATTGCAATACTTTACGTATCATTGCGCAAGTGCGCGCGCCGCGACAGGACTTTCGCGATCGCGTCTTGGCGAACGAGGAAATATCCCATGGACCAGGACCTCCTGCAGCTCTTCGACGTGACGTCGTCCACGTTCACCTACTTCCTCGTCGATCGCGCGTCGCGCGAAGCGGTGGCGATCGACTCGGTGGACACGCAGGCCGAGCGCGACATTGCGCTGATCCGGCGGCTCGACCTGCGCCTGCGCTACGTGCTGGAAACGCACGCGCACGCCGATCACATCACCGGCGCCGGCAAGTTGCGCGAGCTGACTGGCGCGCTGGCCGCCGCACCCATCGGCTGCGGCATTGCGCCGGCCAACGTGCAACTGAACGACGGCGACGCGCTGCTGTTCGGCGTGGATGAGCGCATCGTGGCGCTGCATACGCCCGGCCACACCGCCGGCAGCATGAGCTACCTGTGGCGCGGCAACGTGTTCACCGGCGATGCGCTGCTGATCGACGGTTGCGGCCGCACCGACTTCCAGAGCGGCGACTCGGGCATGCTGTACGACAGCATTCACCAGAAGCTCTTCATGCTGCCGCCTGCGACGCGTGTGTTTCCCGCCCACGATTATCACGGCAACACCGTATCGACGATCGGCTGGGAAAAGCGGCACAACGCAAGACTCGCCGGACGCGATCGCGGGGCGTTCATCACGCTGATGGCGGAGCTTCATCTGCCACGGCCGAAGATGATCGATGTCGCCGTGCCCGCGAACCAGCATTTGGGAATTCCCCATGCCGTCTGACGACGCCAGACCAACGAGCGCCGTCATCGCCGCCGCGGCAGCGCGGGCGAAGGAGGCGGGCGCGCCGATGGCGGGACTGCTGACGCCCGCCGAGACCTGGGAATTGTTCAAGCGCGGCGAGCTCGAGCTGGTCGACACCCGCACGCTCGCCGAGCGCGATCTCATCGGCTACGTACCGGGCAGCCTGCATATCGAGTGGTACGACTACCCGGCGAAGAAGCTCAACGATCATTTTCTCGATGACCTGCGCAGGAAAGTGGAGCCCGACAAGCCGGTCGCATTTCTTTGCCGCAGCGGCGTGCGCTCGCACCACGCGGCAGCGCTCGCGACCGCCAACGGCTATCGCGCCGCGTTCAACGTTCTCGAGGGTTTCGAGGGCGACAAGAGCGCGCACGGTCAGCGTCGCGTCAACGGTTGGCAGGTGGCGGGTCTGCCTTGGCGCCAAGACTAACGTGCGCAAATCGCGTAACCGGGAGCGGCTTCGCCGCCGCCCGCGCGATTTGCGCCCGCGTGCCCAAAACATGCCGCGCTGCGCGCGGCATGTTTTGGTCCCGAAGGCAGTTAGTACGAAAAGCTTCGGGCGGCCGCGCGCTTTTCGTGTAGTAAAGGCACGAAGCGCGCCGATCGCGGTCGGCTTCGCCGAAGCTCGGTAGCGCGCGCCTGCGCACTGAAAGCCCACGTGAGTGCTTGCGCTCGTCGAAGGCTGTCAGCGCGCCTGCGCGTTACTGAACGGCCGCGAAGCGGTTATGATCGACGCGCTTCGTGCCGTTTCCGGGGCAAAGCGCGCGGCCGCCCGAAGCTTTGCCCTCTGACTGCCTTTGGCACGCCCGGCCGCGAATCGCGCGGGCGGCGGCGAAGCCGCTACCGGTCACGCGATTTGCGGACGTTACGCTCCCAGCTCCTTCATCAGTTTTGCAACCGTGGACTTCAAGGCTGCGAGCTCGTCTTGCAATTGCGTGACGTTGGCCTTCAGCGCCGAGAGCTCGCCGAGGGTCACTCGTTCGCCTTCCGCCGCGGGAAGCGGCTCGCCGGCCATCACGACGGGCGGTCCCGAGAGCAAATGTGCCCAGCGTGTTTCGCGTGCGCCGGGCTGGCGTGGCAATTCGACGACCAGCGGGCCCGCCGGACGTTGCGCAAGCTCGTGCAGGAATGCCTCGACCGTCGAGATATCGGCAAAGCGGTGCAGCCGCTCGCAGTGAATGCGAAGCTCGCCGACCGTCTGCGGGCCGCGCAGCATGATGATGGTGAGCAGCGCCACGGCCTGTGCCGGAATGTTCAGCACGCGGGCAAAATTCTGCGCGTAGCGCATCACGCGGCCGCCGCTCGATTCGACGACCAGCGACAGTGCCTTCAGCCGGTCGATCGCGGCTTGCACCTCGTCCTCGGTGGCGTCGACAATGGGGTCGCGGCTCGTTTTCTGATTGGATCCCGCCACCAGCGCATTGAGCGTGAGAGGATAGGAATCGGGGACCGTGTGCTGCTTTTCGACCAGCACGCCGAGCACACGGGTTTCCAGGAGGGATAGCGCAGGCAGTGACATGGACACCGGGTGGGGCCAAACGTTCGTGGGCAGCGAGTTTAGCGCATGCGCTTCTTTGGAGCCCGGGCTCACTACGCCGGAGTAGACTATGCGCTCGATCGTTGAGGTGATGCGACGCGATGCGTGACGTGCGTCCCGCTGCCGTTGCCGGCAGCTTCTATCCCGAGTCACCGACCCGCCTGGCGGCACAGGTGCAGTCTTATCTCGCCGGCGCGGCGGGCGCCGGCGGCGCGGCGCCGAAGGCGGTGATCGTACCGCATGCCGGCTACGTCTATTCCGGCCCGGTGGCCGCCACCGCTTACGCGCGCCTGGCGTCGTTGCGCGACACGGTCACGCGCGTCGTCCTGCTTGGACCGACGCATCGCGTGCCGGTGCGCGGTCTTGCCGTGCCGCAAGCGCGCGCGTTTGCGACGCCGCTTGGCGAAGTTGCGCTCGACGCCGCCGCGATTCGGGCCGCATCCGCGTTACCCCAGGTCATCGCCGACGACGATGCGCATGCCGCCGAGCATGCGCTCGAGGTGCAGCTGCCGTTTCTGCAGTCGGTGCTCGGCACCTTTACGCTGGTCCCGCTCGCCGTGGGCCGCGCGACGCCGGACGACGTGGCCGCGGTGCTCGACGGGTTGTGGGGCGGAACGGAAACGCTGATCGTCGTCAGCTCGGATTTGTCGCACTATCACACGTACGCGGATGCGCAGCGCATCGACCGCGACACCGCCGATGCGATTCTTGCGCTGTCGCCGAATCTCGATCACGAGCAGGCCTGCGGCGCGGTCCCCATCAACGGCTTGCTGACATGCGCGCGGCGCCGCGGGCTCGAGCCGGTATTGCTCGATCTGCGCAATTCCGGCGACACCGCCGGCGACCGGTTGCGGGTGGTCGGCTATGCATCGTTCGCTTTTACCGACCATGGAACGCGACACTGACCTGGGCGAGACGCTGCTCGCCATCGCGCGCGCGGCGATCCGCGCCGAGCTCGGTCTTGGCGGCGCGGCGTCGTCGACCCACCCATCCCTTTTTGCGCCCGCCGCGACGTTCGTCACGCTGCGCGCCGGCGAGCGCCTGCGCGGCTGCATCGGCAGCGTGGAAGCGCGCCGCCCGCTCGGCGAGGACGTCCGCGCGAACGCGATCGCCGCCGCCTTCAGCGACCCGCGCTTTCCGCCGATGGCCGCGCACGAATGCGCAGCGACGACCATCGAGGTATCGCTGCTTGGCCCGAGCGAAGCGTTACCATGTGCCAGTGAGGACGAGGCGGTAGCGCGCCTGCGGCCCGGCATCGACGGGGTCATGCTGCACTGCGATCGGCACCGCGCGATCTTCTTGCCGCAAGTGTGGCAACAGTTGTCCGACCCCCGTGAATTCCTCGTCGCGCTGATGCACAAAGCCGGCTTGCCGGCCGACGGATGGAACGCGAACATGAAGCTTCGCCGCTACACGGTCAGCAAATTCAGCGAGCGGGCGTCGTTGCCCGTCTGAAGCGATGAACGACCATCCCGGCCGCTGGTGGCATGCCCTGTCCGACGGACGCATCCAATGCGATCTGTGTCCGCGCGACTGCCGGCTGCACGAAGGACAGCGCGGCGCCTGCTTCGTGCGCCAGCGCAAGAACGACGCGATGGTGTTGACGACGTACGGGCGCTCGTCCGGCTTCTGCATCGACCCGATCGAGAAGAAGCCGCTCAATCATTTCTATCCCGGCTCGTCGGTGTTGTCGTTCGGCACCGCCGGCTGCAATCTCGCCTGCAAGTTCTGCCAGAACTGGGACATTTCCAAGTCGCGCGAGATGGACACGCTGCAGGACGCGGCATCGCCGGCGGCGATCGCCGACGCCGCGCACCGGCACGGCTGCCGGAGCGTCGCCTTCACGTACAACGATCCCGTCATCTTCGCCGAGTATGCGATGGATGCCGCCGATGCGTGTCGCGCCCGAGGGATCGCCGCCGTCGCCGTGACCGCCGGCTACATCGGTGTCGATGCCCGGCGCGAGTTCTACGCGAAGATGGACGCCGCCAACGTCGACCTCAAGGGCTTCACCGACGCGTTCTACGTGAAGCTGTGCGGCGCGCGGCTGCAGCCAGTCCTCGACACGCTCGTCTATCTGGTGCACGAGACCGGCGTCTGGACCGAAATCACGACGCTGCTCATCCCCGGCAAGAACGACAGCGACGCCGAGATCGAAGCCGAGTGCCGCTGGATCGCGCGCGAGCTCGGGCCCGACGTCCCGCTGCATTTCACCGCGTTCCATCCCGACTACAAGATGACCGACCTGCCGCGCACGCCGGCGGCGACGCTGACCCGGGCGCGCGCCATCGCGTTGCGCTGCGGCCTCAACTTCGTCTACACGGGCAACGTGCACGACCGCGAGGGCGGATCCACGTTCTGCCCGGCCTGCGCGCAGCCGGTCATCGTCCGCGACTGGCACGAGATCCTGCGCTATGAGGTCACTGCCGATGGCCGCTGCCGCCACTGCGCTGCGGCGCTGCCCGGCCGTTACGAGGCGTTCGACCGCGCGTGGGGACGCCGGCGCGTGCCGGTGCGCGTTGCGCTGGAGCGTTCGTCCGCCTGATGTTGTAATCGTCCGTAACGGGCCGCCGCCCGCGTGCGATTTTCGTGCGACGATACGCGGTCCCGACCGGAGCTCTTCATGGCCACACCCCCCGACGTCACCAACATGGCGCTGTTCTGCGACTTCGAGAACATCGCGCTTGGCGTGCGTGACGCCAACTACGAAAAATTCGACATCGGCAAGGTGCTCGAGCGGCTGCTGCTCAAGGGCAGCATCGTCGTCAAGAAGGCCTACTGCGACTGGGACCGCTACAAGGCGTTCAAGGCGCCCATGCACGAGGCGTCGTTCGAGCTGATCGAGATTCCGCACGTCCGGCAGTCCGGCAAGAATTCCGCCGACATCCGGATGGTCGTCGACGCGCTGGACCTGTGCTACACGAAGGCGCACGTCGAGACGTTCGTCATCATCAGCGGCGACTCGGATTTTTCGCCGCTCGTCTCCAAGCTGCGCGAGAACGACAAGGTGGTGATCGGCGTCGGCGTCAAGAACTCGACGTCCGATCTGCTGATCGCCAATTGCGACGAGTTCATCTTCTACGACGATCTCGTGCGCGAGAGGAAGAAGGCGGCGACGCGCCGCGGCGCCGCGAAGACGACCGGCACCGCCAAAGGCCGCGCACCGCCGAAGAAAGCGGTCGAGGACGCCGTTGCGCCGGCCGCCACCACCGAGACCCCCGCGCCGCCGGAACACAAGTCCGACGACGAGCGGCGCGAGGAAGCGCTCGACCTCATCGTCGAAACCGTGGACGCGCTGATCAGGGAGCGCGGCGCCGACGAGAAGATCTGGGGATCGATGGTGAAGCAGGCGCTCAAGCGCAGAAAACCCGGCTTCAACGAGTCATATTACGGATTCCGTTCGTTCAACAGCATGCTGGAGGAAGCCGCGCGCACCGGCAGCCTCGAGCTCGAGCGCGACGAGAAGTCGGGCGGTTATATCGTGCGGCTCGCCGCACCGGAGGAATGAAAATGCGCATTGCCCAGCCATTGATCACTTTGGCGCGGCGGTTCGTCGGTGCGGCCGCCACCACGATCAGCCTTGCAGCGCTGGCCGCCTCTCCCGAGCTGACGATCACCGTCGGCGAGCGCACGGTGAAGCACAGCGTCGAAGCGCTGCTCGCCAATCCCGCCACGACGACGATCACGATCGCGCAGGACGTCGCGTACAAGCGCGCGATGACCTACCGCGCAATTCCATTGGCGACGTTGTTGCAAGGTGTGGGGCGCGACGACTCGGTCAGATTCGTCGCCAGCGACGGTTTCGCCGCGACTATTTCCGCGGCGCCGCTGCTCGCGTCCGCCGGCGATGGCGCGCGCGCCTATATCGCTCTCGAGCCGCCGGCTGCGCCCTGGCCGCCGCTCAAGGCCGGAGCGACGGCGACCGCGGGGCCGTTCTACCTCGTCTGGCTGCGCCCGGAGAAAGGACGCATCGTCCCGGAGCAGTGGCCCTATCAGATCGCGAAGATCGAGGACATCGCGCCCATTGCCGTTCGCTTCCCGGTATTGATGCCGGCGGCGAACGTGCATCCGACGGATCCGATCCGGCGCGGCCTGACCGTGTTCACGACCAACTGCATCGTCTGCCACACGCTCAACCTGGCCGGCGATGCGAAGATGGGGCCGGATCTCAACGTGCCGTTCAGCCCGACCGACTACATGCGCGAGGAATTCCTGCGCCGGCAGATTCGCGACCCGCGCTCGCTGCGCGTGTGGTCGGATGGGAAGATGCCCGGGTTCGACACCAGCGTCATTTCCGACCGCGAGCTCGATGACCTGGTGGCGTATCTGTACTACATGGCCAAGCGGAAAGTGGACGTGCCGGTGGCGCGTTAGCGTTGCAGCGTGGATTGCCGCTTGACCGTTTCGGCGGCGCAGCCGAGCTTCTGCGCGAGGTGCATGGCGTTGCGAGGCGCCTCGATCTTGTCGGTGTTGTCGAAGTAGCAGACGACTTCGCGCGCCCGGGACGCGGGTGCGCGTACCGGTGAAATCCGCCGCGCATCCGAGGGCTCGGTGCCCGTCGTCCAGCACTTGATGCGCGCGGCGAAGCGATCGAGCTCCGGTTCGGTATAGCCGCTCACGTAGAGCTGTTCGGCGCCGTGCAGGCGGATATACACGAAGTCGGCGGTGACATCCTCGTACTCCGGCCACCTGCCCGCGGTATCGGCAACGACGAATGCGACTTGGTGGCGCCGCAGCAGCGCGATGAACGACGGGTCGACGAACGACGCGTGCCGCACCTCCAGCGCATGGCGCAACCGCCGCGGCGGGCCGAACGCCAGGCGCGCGCGCCCCGTCATCCGGGCATCGCGGCGACGCGCCAGCGCGGCTGCTGCATCGGTGTCGCGCGGCAGCAGCGCAAGGAACGCGTCGAGCTGCGCCGCGTCGTAACGCAGCGTGGGCGGCAGCTGCCAGAGGAACGGACCGAGCTTCTCGCGCAGGTTGGCAACGCCGGAGGCGAAGAAATTGGCCAGCGGCGTTGCGGCGTCGCGCAATCGGCGCATGTGCGTGATGTAGCGGCCACCCTTGACGCTGAACAAAAAGTCGGCCGGCGTTTCCTCATACCACGCCTGGTAGCTTTCCGGCGTCTGCAGCGAATAGAACGAGCCGTTGATCTCGATCGTGCGCAGTTGCCGGGATGCGTATTCGAGCTCGCGGCGCTGGGGCAAATCGGGAGGATAGAAGACGCCGCGCCACGGCGGATAGCGCCATCCCGAAATGCCGATGCGGACGTCGCCGCCGGTCTGCTTTGCCATCGATCGCCGCCGGCGCGCATACCGCGCCAATGCGCGGATTCTAAGGCCACGTCCATGTCCCGATGCCTTACGCGGCCGGGGCCTTACCGGATCACGCCTTCGAGTAAATCTCCGCGCCTTTTTGCACGAACTCGACGGCTTTCACTTCCATGCCCCTGGTCAGCGCTTCCTGATCGGAAACCCCGAGCTTTGCCGCGTAGTCGCGCACGTCCTGCGTGATCTTCATCGAGCAGAAGTGCGGTCCGCACATCGAGCAGAAATGCGCTAGCTTGGCCCCATGCTGCGGCAGCGTCTCGTCGTGGAATTCGCGGGCCTTGTCCGGATCGAGCCCCAGGTTGAACTGGTCGTCCCAGCGAAATTCGAAGCGTGCCTTCGACAACGCGTTGTCGCGGACCTGCGCGCCGGGATGGCCCTTGGCGAGATCGGCTGCGTGCGCGGCCAGCTTGTACGCCATGATGCCGTCCTTGACGTCGGCCTTGTTGGGAAGACCGAGGTGTTCCTTCGGCGTGACGTAGCACAGCATCGCGGTGCCGTACCAGCCGATCATCGCGGCGCCGATCGCGCTGGTGATGTGGTCGTAGCCGGGCGCGATGTCGGTGGTCAGCGGCCCCAGCGTGTAGAAGGGCGCCTCGCCGCACAGCCGCAGCTGCTCGTCCATGTTGTGCTTGATGAGGTGCATCGGTACATGGCCAGGGCCCTCGATCATCACCTGCACGTCGTGCTGCCAGGCAACCTGCGTCAATTCGCCGAGGGTGGCGAGCTCGCCCATCTGCGCTTCGTCGTTGGCGTCGTGGATGGAGCCGGGACGCAGGCCGTCGCCAAGCGAAAACGCGACGTCGTACGCCTTCATGATCTCGCAGATCTCCGCGAAGCGCGTGTACAGGAAGCTTTCCTTGTGGTGCGCGAGGCACCACTTGGCCATGATCGAGCCTCCGCGCGAGACGATCCCGGTCATCCGCTTCGCGGTCAGCGGAACGTACCGCAACAGCACGCCCGCGTGGATCGTGAAGTAGTCGACCCCTTGCTCCGCCTGCTCGATCAGCGTATCGCGGTAGATCTCCCACGTCAGGTCCTCGGCCTTGCCGTCCACTTTCTCGAGCGCCTGGTAGATCGGCACCGTGCCGATCGGCACCGGCGAATTGCGCACGATCCATTCGCGGGTTTCGTGGATGTTCTTGCCGGTCGAAAGGTCCATCACCGTGTCGCCGCCCCAGCGGATCGCCCACGTCATCTTCTCCACTTCCTCGCCGATCGACGACGACACCGCGGAGTTGCCGATGTTGGCGTTGATCTTCACGAGGAAATTGCGGCCGATGATCATCGGCTCCGATTCCGGATGGTTGATATTGTTCGGAATGATCGCGCGGCCGCGCGCGACTTCGGCGCGGACGAATTCGGCCGTGATCACCTCCGGGATCGCGGCGCCAAAGCTCTGCCCGGGATGCTGGCGGCGCACGCTTTCGGGCAGTTGCGCGATCAGCGTCTCGCGCAATTGGTTTTCGCGAACGGCGACAAACTCCATCTCCGGCGTCACGATGCCCCGGCGCGCGTAATGCATTTGCGTGACGTTGGTTCCCGGCCTCGCGCGGCGCGGCTTGCGATGCAGGTCGAAGCGCAATCCGGCGAGCCCCGGATCGGCGAGCCGGGCCTGACCGAAGATCGACGTCGGTCCGGGTAGCTCGACGGTGTCGTTGCGCTCCGCGATCCACGCGGACCGCAGCGGCGCGAGTCCCTTGCGGATATCAATCGTCGCCGACGGATCGGTGTAGGGCCCTGACGTGTCGTAGACGGCAAGCGGCGGATTCCTTTCCGCGCCGAACGACGCCGGCGTGTCGCTTTGCGAAATCTCTCGCATCGGCACGCGCACGTCGGCGCGCGAGCCTTCGACATAGATCTTGCGGGAAGCGGGCAGCGGCGCGACGGCGGCCGAATCCACCTTCGCGTCGCGCGCGAAGAACTGGTCGTTGGCATTCATGGCGATTCTCCTCGAAGCGTGGCAGCGCGAGGAGCGGAAGGTGTGAACTTCACGCTTCCCTGCGCCGGCATTATCCGGATCAGGTTCCAAGGGTTTGCTCTCACCCGGCCCAAGAATCGCGGCCAGGACCCCTAGCGTCAGCCTGCACCTTACGCCTTTGCGCGCCCGCGGGCAACGCCACGATGCACCCATGCGGCAAAGTGATTTAACATGACGCCTGTCGCGGGTGTAGCTCAATGGTAGAGCAGAAGCTTCCCAAGCTTACGACGAGGGTTCGATTCCCTTCACCCGCTCCAAATCAAAGCGGCCCGAATGGGCCGTTTTGATTTGCGCAGAACGGAAGGGAAGCGAACCCTCGGGTTCGACGATGGCGGCGACGAGGCGCCATCGGACAGCCGAAGACAAGGACCCTTCACCCGCTCCAAGCAACAGCGACCCCATCAGGGCCGTTCGCGTTTTTCGCGCGGCACCGATTGCCACATGGGCGAGGCGACGAGTAAAATCACCGTGTTGGGGAACGGTGTTGCGCGCGTTCGAGTGAAATGCAGTACGCATCGGTGGGAGGTGGATTGATGAGGGGAAACAACGCTGCACCGCGCACGACGAATCACGCATTGCCTTCCCCTCGCGAAATTCCGCTGCTCAACGACACCGTCCGCATGCCATGGGACGGGGACGGCGCGCCGGGCGAAAGGGTCGTGCCGCCGGCGCTGGCAGTTCTGTATCGCGTCGCAGTGGGTCCCGCCGCCGATTATTACGTGCCGCGGTTCCTGCGGTTCGCGGGAGGTGGCCCCGCGCTGTCCGGGTGGCATTGGCCGGCGATGCTCGCGCCGGCAATTTGGGCGTTCTACCGGAAGCTTTGGCTTGCGGCCTTCGGCTACGGGCTCCTCACATTGCTCGGCGCGGCGGGCTTCTTCGCCGTCGAGTCGAGCCTGTCGGATTCAACGCTTGCCTGGATCGCCTGCGGCATCGCATCGGTGTGGCTGCTGCCGGGCCTCATCGCCGCGCCACTCGCCAATTCGTTTCTGTACCGGCGCGTCGATCGTCTCGTCAGAGGAGCGATCGCGCACGGCCGCGAGACATCCAAAGCGGCGCGCCTCCTGTCGGCGTGCCGTCCCACCGACCTCATGGTCGCCATCGTGTGCGCATTGAGCGGCACACTGTTGGCGTCGGTGCTGGCCCCGCATGTCTTCGCCTTGTACGAGACTCACGCCATACGCGCACGGCTCGGGCAGATGCTGGCGGAGGTGAAACCACTCCAATGGGAAATCGAGGAGAGCTGGGAACGCAGCAATGCCGTCCCGCGCACGCTCGATCACGCGGTGACCTTCGTGCGGATCGGCGGCGACCTGATCGACAGTGTGAACTTCAACCCGCTCAGCGGAAGGCTGCGCGTGGCGCTTGGGTCGGCGATCGAGCAACTTGCGGGCAAGAACATCCTGCTGGCGCCGGTCGTCGACCCGATGCAACGGCTGCGCTGGATCTGCATCCCCGTCGACATCGCGCCGAAATACTTGCCGGTGCAGTGCCGCCAACCGTGATCGCGACGCGCTACCCGCGCGAATAGTGCCACCAGACGAATAGCGCCACCGCCGCGGGCACGGCGAAGACCAGCGCGAAGATCGGCGCTTCTTCGGCAACGGAATAGCCGGCCTTGGCCACGCCCAGCCACATGTTGACGGCGGCGGCGATGAACCAGACCGGAAGAAAATACAGCGCCGCCCTTGCCATCGCCGAAGCTACCGGCGAGCCCACGAACCGGCCGATCAGGACAAACATCGCGAGGAGTACCAAGCCGGCCCCGATGATGATCGCGCTGCGCATCGTTGGCTCGGCTACCGGCGCGCACTACGGGCGGATATACGCCCAACCTTGCTGCTGGCGCTGCATGATCTCGACGACCCCGGCCGGCACGTAGCCGATCTTGCCGAGCATGTCGCCCTGCGTGAGCTTTTGCGCGCGCATCGTGTTCTCGCAGGCAACGACCTTGACGCCGGCGGTCAGCGCCTCGTCGATCCGGTTGCCGACCACTGAATCGGCCTTGAGCATCCCGATGCCGGGTCCGTAGGCAACGATCTCGACCTCGACGTTGGCTGCGCCAAGGTCCGTCTGGAGGTTCTTTGCATTGTTGAGCGCGAGGTTCCATTTCGCTGGATCGGCGTCGCTCACCTGCAGCACGACCTTGGACCGTGTGGAGGCTGGCTGTTGCGCTTCGGCCGGCAAATAGGCAATGCTCCCGATCACCATGAGGGCGAACGCGCCGAAGAGCCACCGCGACAAGCGTACAGAGCGCACGAGCATTCTCCTTGAAACGCGCGGCGTGATCCCGCGGAATCGGCACGATTATCCATGATTCGACGCTGCGCGAGCGACTATCCATTCCCGATCGCTCCGGCGCGTGTCGCGCCCATCGCAGGACACGCGCGATGACGCTGCCGCTGCTCGCTGCCGCGGGGGCGATCGTGATGTGGAGCACGCTGGCCGCGCTGGGGCTGTCGCTTTCCCATCTGCCGCCGTTCCTGCTGACTGGATGCGCACTCGTCATCGGTGCGCTTCCGGGCATCGCGCAATGGCGCCAGTGGGGGGTGCCGTTCCCGACATTGCTGCTCGGCATCTTCGGGCTTTTCGGCTTCCATTTCCTGCTGTTTCTCGCGCTGCGCTTCGCGCCGCCTGTCGAGGCGAACCTCGTCAACTATCTGTGGCCGCTGCTGATCGTCGTGCTGACCCCTGTGCTGCTGCCCGGCTGGCGCCTCACCTGGGCGCATGGGCTGGCCGCGGTGATGGGGTTTGCCGGCGCGGCGCTGGCGATCGGCGTTGCGCCGGCGGCGCTGACGCCGCGCGCAACGCTCGGCTTCGCATTCGCGGCGGGCTCGGCGATGGTGTGGGCGTGCTATTCGCTGCTCTGCCGGCGAGTAGCGCCGTTTTCGTCGTGGGCGATTGGCGGCTTCGCGCTGGCCTCGGGATTGCTCGCACTTGCGTGCCACCTGCTGTTTGAATCCCCGGCGGCGCTGCATCGCGACGATGCCGTGAAGCTCATCGCATTGGGATTGGGTCCGATGGGCACGGCGTTCTATTTGTGGGACATCGCGATGAAGCGCGGCGATCCGCGCGTGACCGGCGTGCTCGCCTACGCGACGCCGCTTTTGTCGACGCTGCTGTTGCTGCTTCTCACCGGGCGGCCATTGACGCCGACACTCGCGCTCGCGGCACTGCTGATTGTCGCCGGCGCGGCGCTGGCGGTCACCGCGTCCGCGTCGCGCAACAGCAGGACGGGTTGACGGCGCAAAGCGGCGAGACGATTTCTCGCGCGGGCGCCCAAAGCGGCAGCGGCTTTGAGTACCGCGAATTGATGGGTAAAATGGCAAAATCCGCTGCCGGGCCGTTCGCGCCCGGCGTCGTTTTTCTGGGGTCCCGCAATCTTGACCACATCGGCACTCGACCAACCCGCGCCAGGAGGCGCGTCGCAGCGTATCGCGCTGATCCAAGTCGCGGCCCTGATTCTCGCCGCGCTGATCGCGCTGATTCCCGGTGCGGCGCACGCCATCGCGCAGTCGGCGTCGCTGGTGCCGGGGTTGCGGCTGCCGCGCGACATCGTGCCGCTGGCCTACGATGCGAAGCTGCGGGTCGACCCGACCAGCGATGTCTTCAGCGGCACCATCGAGATCAAGGTGCGCGTGCTCGAGCCCACGGACCTTGTATGGCTCAATGCGAAGAACCTCACGATCCTTGACGCGCGCGCCGTCATACTCGGTCCACAGGAAGAATCGGTAGCCGCCACGCCGGTGGCCGGCAACGACAACGTGACGGGATTTCAATTCGCGAAGGTCCTGCCGGCGGGCGAAGCGAAGTTGTCGATGAGTTACACCGGCACGATCGAGCGCGTCGGCGGCGTGGGCTTGTTCCGGCAGGAGGAAGCGGACCAGTGGTACGCGCTGACGCAGTTCGAGCCGCTCGACGCGCGGCGCGTGTTCCCGTCGTTCGACGAGCCCGATCGCAAGGCGGAGTGGAAGCTTACGCTCGAGGTGCCCGCGGCAATGCGCGCGTTCGCCAACATGCCCGTCGAAGCCGAGCGTGCGAGCGCGCCGGGCTGGCGCGAGGTGACGTTCCAGCGCACGCCGCCGCTGCCGTCGTACCTCATCGCCTTTGCCGTCGGCGAATTCGACGTGCGCGACGGCGGCAAGGCGGGGCTCAACCACACGCCGATCTCGATCATCGTGCCGAAAGGGCGCGCCGCGGAAGCCGCGTACGCCGCCGCCAACACGGGCGCCATCCTCGCCGCCACCGAGAAGTATTTCGGCCGTCCGTATCCGTTTCCGAAGCTCGACCTTCTCGCATATCCGAAGTCGACGTTCGGCGGCGCGATGGAAAATCCGGGCCTCATTACCTATACCGCGCGCAACCTGCTCGCCCGTTCTGACGAGATGTCGCCGATCTTCGAGCAGCGCTTTACAGGCATCACCGCGCACGAGATCGCGCACATGTGGTTCGGCGATTACGTGACGATGGCATGGTGGAACGATCTCTGGCTGAACGAATCGTTCGCGTCGTGGATGGCAAGCAAGATCACGGCGGAGCTGCGTCCGGATTGGCCCCGCGGCGGATGGCGCTCGCGTCAGCGCAGCAAGGCGATGGAATTCGATCGATTGCAGAGCGCCCGTGTCATTCGCCAGCCCGTCACGGAATACGGCGACGTGCGCGCGGCGTTCGACAGCATCACCTATGCGAAAGGCGAGACGATCCTCGCCATGTTCGAGCAGTGGCTGGGTCCGGACAAGTTTCGCGAAGGCGTGCGCCGCTACATGGCGAAGTTCGCGTGGAGCAACGCGACCGCCGAGGATTTCTTCGCGGCGCTGGCAGCGACCGACGAGGCACTGGTGCCCGCGTTTCGTGGCTATGTCGAGCGTGCAGGGTTGCCGTTGCTCCGGGTCGGGCTCGATTGCAGCGCGGCACCCACGCTGACCCTGGCACAGGAGCGGTTCGTGCCGGCCGGCGTTACGGCCGCCGCCGGTGAGCGCTGGGTATTCCCCGCCTGTTTCGAGTTCGGCGACGCGGCTCGGGGTCAGCAGGTTTGCGCGCTGGTGCGCGACGCGATGCAAAAGGTGCCATTGCCTACGAACGCGTGCCCCCAATGGGTCGTGGCCAATCGCACGGGCCTCGGCTACTACCTGCCTCGCCTCACGCCTGCGCTGTACGCGTCGCTCGGGAAAGCGGAGCGCGTGCTGGCCAACGCCGACTATGAATTGTTGCTCGGCGACATGCAAATGCTGGCGCAAAGCGGTGCGGTGGGCTATCAGGAAGTCTTGCCGCTGGCCGCGCGGCAGGCGAACAATCCCGATGCGCGTGCGGCGCGCCGTGCATTCGACCTGGCCGCCGGGATTCCGCAGCCGATGATCAGACCCGCCAACGACGCCCGGTTTGCCGCGTGGATCCGGCGCAACTACGGCGCGCGCGCCCGGAGCCTGGGCTGGCTGTCGGCCAAGGGCGAGTCGCCCGATGTGCTGCGCTTGCGCGAAGCCGCGCTGCCGCTGGTTGCCGAGCGCGGGCAGGATGCTGCGCTGGCGCGCGCCGCGCAACGGCTCGCGCAACGTTGGCTCACCCATCGCAAGGCGGTCCCGCCGGACGCCCGCCGTATCGTTCTTGTGACGGCCGCGCGCACGTCGGGCAAGGATGCGCCGCGCTTGCTCGACGCGTTGATGGCGATCGCCAGGAGCGGCAGCGACCAGAACGAACGTGACGATGTGCTGGCGGCGCTCGGCGCGTTTCCCGACCCTGCGCTGCTCGCACGTGCGTTGTCGCTCATGGCGGACCCGCAAATCAACGCACGCGACGGCGCCGTCGTTCTGAGGGAGGCGTTGCAGCACCCGGCGACACGGTCGGCGGCGCTCGTGTGGTCCGCCGCGCATGTTGACGTGCTGGCGCGGGCGCCACGTGAGCAGCAAGGCTATTTCCCGACGTGGGGGGAGGGTGCATGCACTCCGGCCGAGCGCGCGCAGTTCGTCGCGTTGTTCGCGTCTCGCGCCGCCGACCTCGATGCCGGCCAGCGCAAGTATCGCGAGTCGCTGGAGAAAATCGACCTGTGCCTCGCGTTGCGGGCGGCGCAGGAAACGCCGCTCAACGCGTTCCTGGCTACCGTCAAGTGAACGCCACAAGGGACTGGGGGCGAGGGGCGAGGGGCGAGGGGGCATCACCGCGATGCCCACATTCACTCCCAGTCGTTCGAACCGCTTGCCGTCAGCCGACCTGTGTCGAGTCAGCCGCAAGCGTGGGGGTCCTGTGACCACCCGCGGCCACGTGCACATCCCGTCGTCGGCGGTCCTCATGATCGCCGGTGCGGTCGCGTGCTTCTCGGTATCCGATTCCCTCATCAAGTCGCTCGCGGGCCGGCACCCGGTGCCACTGCTGGTCTGGGCGCGCTGGGGTTTCCAGGTGCTCGCGATGCTGCTCTGGCTGGCGCCGACCATGGGGATGCGCATGGTCCATACCAGGCAGTTGCGGATGCAGCTGCTGCGCGGAGTCCTGCTCATCGCCTCGTCGCTGTGCTTCATGTCCGCGCTCAAATTCCTGCCGCTGGCGGACGCGACGGCGCTCAACTACCTGACGCCGACGCTGGTGATCGTGCTGGCAGTCGTCTTCCTGCACGAGCGGATGACGCCGGCGCGCATGGCGTTCGTCGTGGCCGGACTTGCGGGAATGCTGATGATCGTGCAGCCGGGCGCCGAATTGTTTCGTGGCGCCTCGCTGCTGGCGCTTGCTTCCGCCGGCTGCTATGCCGTGTACCAGATCACGACGCGGATGCTCGCCGGCGAAGATCCGCGCGTGACGTTGTTCTATCCCGCGCTGGTCGGCGCATTGCTGATGACACTGGTCTGGCCCTGGTTCGGATCGCGCATCGACGTCACGTGGACCGACGTTGCGCTGATGGCGGCAATCGGCGTGCTCGGCACTGTCGGCCATTTTCTGTTCATACTCGCTTTCCAGCGGGCGCCGGCGTCCGCGCTGACGCCGTTCACCTATATTCATCTGGTCTTCGCGACGCTGATCGGCTGGTTCGCTTTCGGCGATCTTCCCGACGCGTTGACGTTTGCCGGCATGGCGCTCATCGCCGGCAGTGGTTTGCTGCTCACCTGGCACGAACGCAGGCGCGCGCTTCTGGCGCCGTCCGAGCCGACGGCCGTCGACTGATCAATTTTTTGTCACCGGGAGGACTGGACATGGACAAGCCGCGCATCGGATTCGTAGGCATCGGGCTCATGGGCCACGGCATCGCGAAAAATCTCGTCGCCAAGGGCTTTCCGCTGGCGGTGCGGGCGCACCGCAACCGGAAACCGCTCGAAGACCTGCTGGCCGCCGGGGCGAAGGAGGTGAAAACGAACGCGGACGCCGCGCGCGACGCCGACATCGTGTTCCTGTGCGTGACCGGCGCGCCGCAGGTCGAGGAGATCGTCAACGGCAAGGACGGCATTGCCTCGGTCGCCCGCAAGGGGCTCATCGTCGTCGATACGTCGACCAGCGAGCCTGCGACCACGGCAAAGATGCGTGAGGAGCTGGCCCTGAGCGGCGTCCGTTTCGTCGACGCGCCACTCGCCCGGACACCCGTGGAGGCCGAGCAGGGGCGGCTCAACATCATGGTGGGCGCCGACGACGCAACGTTTGCGGAATTGAAGCCGGTTCTGGCGGCGTTTTGCGAGAACATCATTCACGCGGGTCCGGCCGGACACGGAATTGTGCTCAAGCTCATCAACAATTTCATCGCGCAAGCGATCGCCACGGCGACGGCAGAAGCGCTGGCCGCCGCGGCGAAGGCCGGACTCTCGATCAGGAAGCTGCACGAGCTCATCTCGGCGGGCGCCGTCAATTCCGGGATCTTCCAGATGATGGTCGGCAAGATGCTCGAGGGTAACGGCGATCTGACCGGCCTCAAGTTCACGCTGGTCAATGCGATGAAGGACATGCGTTACTACACGCATTTCGCCGAGTCGCTGCCGGTGTCGGCGATCATCGGCGAGGCCGTCCACCAGAGTCTCGTCAACGCGAACCTCATGGGGTTCGGCGACAAGTACGTGGCGTCTCTGATCGAGGCGCAGGAAAAATTGAACGGCATCAGGATCGTGCCGCGGGGCTGATCTTCACCATGAAGCTTCTGATTCTCGGCGGCACCCGGTTCGTCGGCCGTCACCTCGTCGAGGCCGCGCTGGCGCGCGGCGATGCGGTGACGGTATTCACGCGCGGTCGCCAACCCAATCCGTGGGGCGCCGCGGTGACTGCGTTGACCGGCAATCGCGACCCCGGCGTCGCGCCCGGACTTGCCGCGCTCGAGCAGGGCACGTGGGACGCGGTGATCGATCTTTCCGGCTACGTGCCGCGCATCGTGCGCGCCTCCGCCGCGTTGCTCGCGCCGCGCGCAGGCCGCTATCTCTTCGTCTCGTCGTTCTCGGTTTATGCCGATGCAAGCCGGCCGGGAATGACGGAGACCGCCGCCGTCGGGACGCTCGACGATCCGGCGTCCGAGGAGATCGGCAAGTATTACGGGCCGCTCAAGGCCGCATGCGAAGACGTCGTGACCGGGATCTTCGGCGATCGCGCCACCGTCGTGCGGCCGGGACTGATCGTCGGACCGTTCGATCCCACCGATCGCTTCGCGTACTGGGTCGCGCGGTTTGCGCAGCCGAGTCTCCTCGGCGCGCGCCCGGCGTCGGCCGTCGTGCCGGCGCCACGCGATCGCCCGATCCAGTTCATCGATGCTCGCGATCTGGTCGCCTGGATGCTCGAGCTGGTGGCGACGCGCGCGTCCGGAGTCTTCAACGGGTGTGCGCCGGCGCGACAATGGACATTCGGCGACCTGGTCGATGCATTGACCGGCGCGGGCGGCGCCGCGGGCCCAACGCCGGTGTGGATCGACGAGGCAAGACTGGTGGAGATGAAGGTGACGCCATGGACCGGGCTTCCCATGTGGATTCCCGGTACGTTCGACGACATGCGCGGCTTCATGGAAGTGGATTGCACGAAGGCACAGCGCTCCGGATTGCGCACGCGGCCGCTGGCGGCGACGATCGCGGACACCGCGGCGTGGCTCGCGCAGCGCGACAACACCGGCGCCTGGAAGGACGTGCTCCGCGCCGATGCCGAACGTGAGATTCTCGCGCAGGCGCCACCTGCCTCATGACCGCCTCTACGCGCCTTTAGCCCGATGAACGCCCACGACGCCGACCGGTATCTCGAATTCGCCTACGAAACGGCGATCAAGGCGGGTGCCGCTGTCCTCCCGCACTTCCGCGAAGTCATCGCGGTCGAGGACAAGCGCAACTTCATGGGCTACGACCCGGTGACCATCGCCGATCATGCCGCTGAAGCGGTCATTCGCGACGCGATCAAGCGCGTCTATCCCGGCCATGGGATCCACGGTGAAGAACACGGTCGCGAAGCGGGCAGCTCGCCGCTGACCTGGGTAATCGATCCGATCGACGGCACCAAGAGCTTCATCCTCGGCCAGCATCACTGGGCCATCCTGATCGCGTTGCACGACGGCACGGCGCCCGTGGTCGGCGTTGTCCATCAGCCGTTCGTCGGCGAGACCTTCATGGCCGCCGCGGGTGGGCCCGCGCAATGGCGGCGCGGTGACGAGCGGCGCACGCTGCGCACGCGTGCGTGCCCGCGCATCGAGGACGCGATCGTCGCGACCACGGACCCGCGCCAGTTCCAGACGCCGGCGGAGCAAGCCGCGCTGCAGGCGGTCTCGGGACGCGCGCGTTTCCTGCGCTATGGCGGCGACTGCTATTGCTATACGCAGCTCGCGATGGGATTCGTCGATGTGGTCATCGAGAACGGACTCCAGGCCTACGATGTAGACGCGCTGATGCCGATCGTCGAGGCGGCCGGCGGCGTGATCACGAACTGGAGCGGCGGCAGCTGCGATCAGGGCGGCCCGGTGGTCGCGTGCGGCGATCGGGTGTTGCACGCCGAAATCCTGCGGATGCTGCGCGCCTCGGCCTGACGCGGCATCCGCAAGCTTGCGCCTTGCACAAGGACCGTCGTCCCGGGGGCCTTGCAATGTACGGTACCGCCCTAACATCCTTTCATTCCCGGGCCCAAACCTGGTGCACGGAATGCTCCGTCGTGGTACATTTATTTGGCGGTGCAACATGACAGGCAGATGTCAGTGCTCACTCCTCTTGGATTCTCGCTTTTGCGCCAGCTTGCGGATGGCGCCTTCCACTCCGGCGAAGATTTGGCCGCGACGGTGGGGCTGACGCGCGCCCGCGTCTCCCAGCTTTTGAAGCAGGCGGAAACCGCGGGGCTTTCACTCGAACGGGTGCGCGGTCTCGGTTACCGGTTGACCGCCGCCCCGGATTTCCTGAGCGCTGACGAGATTCGGCGGGCGCTGCGGGAATTCGCTGAAAACGGCGGCACGTTCCCGCTGCTGCACGTCGAGGTGGTCGATCAGATCGGCTCGACATCGACCGAGCTGCTTCGGCGCGGACAACGCCGGGACATCCATGCGTCTGTGCTCGCCGCCGAATGGCAAACCGCCGGGCGGGGTCGTCGCGGCAAGCCATGGACGGCAGTGGCCGGCGGCAGCCTCACGTTTTCGCTCGGTTGGCGGTATGAGCAGGGCGCGGGATTTCTCGCCGGCCTGTCGCTTGCGGTCGGCGTGGCCGTGGTCCGAGCGCTCGAAGCCGAAGGGCTCGAGGGCGTCGAGCTCAAATGGCCGAACGACCTCGTGTACCGCCATCTCAAGGTGGGCGGCATCCTGGTCGAATTGAACGGCGACGCGCTCGGTCCTTCGATCGTCGTCGTCGGCGTCGGGCTCAACGTGCGGCTGCCCGCCGAAGTGCGCCGCAACATCGAGCAGCCGGTGAGCGACCTCGCCACGGTCGCCGGCCGTGGCGGCGCGCCGATCGATCGCAATCGCCTCCTCGCCCGGCTCGCGGCAGAACTCGCGATGACGCTCGATGCGTACTCGCGCGCGGGCTTTCCCGCCTTCGCGGCCGAGTGGCAGCGCCGGCACGCCTATCAGGGCAAGCCGGTGAAACTGCTGCTGCCGGATGGCGCCAGCGTCAAGGGGACGGTCGCCGGTGTCGACAGCACCGGCGCGCTCGTGCTCGCCGACGGCCCGCGCCGCGCGCGGTTTCTCTCCGGCGAGATCTCGCTGCGCCGCGCCTGAGGGCTACAGGATTCTCGCGCGCTCCGCGCGCGCCGTTTACCGCGTTGACGGAGGTCATGGATAATCCGGTGCACGAGGGCGTGCCCGTGCCCCCCAGGCCCCCATGCGCATCGTAATCATCCTCCTGCTGTTCGCGAATCTGACGCTGTACGCCTACACCAAGCTCGACAGCGGCGGCGGCGAAGCCATGCTGCTGCAGGATCAGGTGCAGCCCGACAAGATCAAGCTGCTGACCCCGCAGCAGGTCGCGGCCCTCGGCCCCGCCAAGGTCGCGGCGCTCGCCGACGTGTGCGTCGAATGGGGTCCGTTCTCGGACGCCGACCGCGCGCGCGCACTCGCTGAGCTCGAGCCGTTCGCGCTCGGGCGCCTGCTGTCGCAAAAACGTGTCGAATTCGACAATGGCTACTGGGTCAACATGGGGCCGTTCGCCACGCGCGCTGCGGCGGAAAGCCGCATCGGCGACTTGCGTCTGCAAGGGGTGAAGGATCTCGCGGTCGCCGACGCCGGCAAAGGGCAGTTCGCGATTTCCTTCGGCGTGTTTCGCACGGAGCCGGCGGCGGTCGCGTACGCGGACGTGCTCGCGCAGCTTGGCATCAAGCTCGCAAAGGTGCAGCCGCGGCAGCAGGCGATTGCGCAAACCCTCGTCGTTGTCCGCGATCCGCAACAGCCGGTGGTTGCGCGCCTCAAGGACCTGCAGACCCAGTACCCTGGCAGCGAGCTCAAGATCACCGCGTGCGAGCGCGCGAGTTGACGCCGGCTCCGATCCGGCAAGCCGTGACTCCGACCGACGTCGCGCAGGCGCGCGCGTTGTTCGAGGAATATGCGGCGTGGCTCAACGTCGATCTCTGCTTCCAGGGATTCGCCCGGGAGCTTGCCACGCTGCCTGGTGCCTATGCGCCCCCGCGCGGGCGGTTGCTGATCGCGGGGTTGCCGGAAGCCGCGGTCGGCTGCATCGCCGTGCGTCCGCTCGCCGGTGAGGAATTTTCCGTGCCGACGGGCGAGATCAAGCGCCTCTACGTCAAGCCGGACGCGCGGGGCACGGGTCTTGGCTTGCGCCTCGTCGAGACGCTGCTGCAGGAAGCCCGCGCGATCGGATACCGCGAGTTGAAGCTCGATACGCTGGACCGCATGACCGGTGCGCGCCGCCTGTACGAGCGGCTGGGCTTCGTTGCGTGTTCACCGTATTATCACAACCCGTTGCCGGGCGCCGTCTACATGACCCGGACCCTCTGACACTTAAACGTCGTTGCCCGCGACCATGTTCCTGGCACCCGCAGAGACCCGAGCGATCGAAGCGCGCGTGGCGGAGCTCGAAGCTTCGTGCGGCGTCGAGGTCGTCACGATGGTCATCGGCAAGGCGGATGTCTATCCCGAAACGGTGTGGAAGGCCTTCGCGCTGGGCGCGGCGGTCGCCTGTCTCGCCGCGACGCTCGTCGATCTCCTGCGTCCCGATTGGGTCACCGCCACCGCGGTGCTCGGAACGGCGATCGCGATTCTCGCCGCGGGCGCAACCTGCGCGCTGCTGACAGTCTACGTCCCGGCATTTGCGCGGCTGTTCCTGCGCGAGTCGCGGGCGGCGCTCGAGGTCCAGCAATACGCGAAGACGCAGTTCCTCGAGCGCGAGGTCTTTGCCACGCCCGGGCGCACCGGCATCCTGCTGCTGGTCAGCCTGCTCGAACGGCGCATCGTGATCCTGCCGGACAAGGGATTGCGTGCACGTGTCAGCGCCGCCGAATGGGACGCGGTGATCGCACGGATGGCGGGCGCGCTGCGTGAAGGCATGACCGGGGCGGCGTTGCTCGACGGACTTGCCGGCATCAGTGAATTGCTGGTGTCCAAAGGCTTCACGTGCGCAACGGGGACGGCCAACCTGTTCGCGAACACGCCGATCGAAGACACGGGAGCGTAGCGATGCGCGCCCTGGCCCTTGCGCTTGTCGCGGCGAGCTTCGCGACGCTGACCCTCGCGGCGGATGTGCCATTCCTGTCGGGCCGCGTCGTCGACGACGCGGAGGTGCTCACGCCACCGGTACGCGAGCGCCTGACGGCGGTGCTGAAGACCCACGAAGACAAGACCACCAACCAGATCGTGGTGCTCACGGTGCCGACGATCGGCGACGAGAGCATCGAGGAGTATGCGGTGCGCGTCTTCGCTGCCTGGAAGCTTGGTCAGAAGGGCAAGGACAACGGCGTGCTCGTCGTCGTCGTGCCGAACGATCGCAAGATGCGCATCGAGGTCGGCTACGGTCTCGAAGGGACGCTGACCGACGCGATGAGCAGCCGGATCATCCGCAACGAGATGACGCCGCAGTTCAAGTCCGGCAGCTTCGATCGCGGTGTCGAGAACGGCGTCAACGCGATCGTCGCGCTGCTCGAGGGCGGCACGGCGCCGGCGGAATCGAAATCGTCGTCGAGCTCGACCGCCCATTCGGCGTTCGACGACATCAATATCGAGTTGCCGCCCTGGCCGATGCGCATCCTGCTCGGCCTGTTCATCTTCGGCGTCATCGGCCTCTTCACGGTCCTCGGCGTGATGACGCCGGGGATGGGCTGGTTCCTCTACCTGTTCCTGATTCCGTTCTGGGCGATGTTCCCGATCATGATCGTGGGGGTGAAGGGGGCGCTGATCCTCGTTTCCATCTACCTGGTCGGGTACCCGATCGCGAAGCTGATCGTCAGCCGTTCCGCGTGGTATGACAAGGCGAAGCTGGATTTGAAAAAGAAGGGCACGGCAACGATCGGCGGCTTTACCATGAGCAGCTCGAGCGGCGGATCGAGCTGGTCGTCGGGGGGCTCGTCGTCAGGCGGCGGTTTTTCGGGCGGCGGCGGCAGCTCTGGCGGTGGGGGGAGTTCGGGGAGTTGGTAAACCACGTGTCAAAAACACTCCGCGCTGCGCGCTCCGTGTTTTTGTCCCGAAGGCAGTCAGCACGAAAAGCTTCGGGCGGCCGCGCGCTTTTCGTGTAGAAAAGGCACGAAGCGCGCCGATCGCGGCCCGCTGCGCGGGCGCTTAGTAGCGCGCGTATGCGTATTGACAGCCCCAATGAGCGTACGCGCGCATCGCAGGCTTACACCTCGCATGCGAATTAAACGCTCCAATGACCGTATGCGCCGATCGAAGGCTTTCAGCCCGCCTGCGCGTTACTGAACGGCCGCGAAGCGGCTTGTGATCGACGCGCTTCCTGCCGTTTCCGGGGGGAAGCGCGCGGCCGCCCGAAGCTTCCCCCTCTGCCTGCCTTCGGGACCAAATCGTGGGCCGGGCGAAGCCGGCCCGCACGATTTGGTCACGCCCGCGCCGTGAGGATGAACGCCTCGCCTTCCTCCGGAGCGGCAGGAGCAGGTCCGGTTGCGACGTCGCGAAAGCCCGCGGCGCGCACGAGCTCCGTGATCTCGTCGGGCGCGTACCACGTCGTCGTCACGGTTTCGTGCTCCTCCGCGAGACGCTGCGCGCCGCGCCGGTGGGCGTAACGATTCTCGGCGCGCGTCAGCCGCGCGTCGGCCCACCACGTGGTCTCCGAGCGCAATGCAATCTGCGAGGCGTCGGCGAGCTTGATCGTGCGCACTTCGACCAACGGCGCGCCAAGTCGCTGCGAGGCGGCGGCGGGAATACGACAGTCGAGATACAGGATTCCCGGATCGACGAGATGCGCGCGAACGCGCTCGAGCGTGGCGGCGGTGGCGGCGTGATCGGTGATCAGCTGGAACGCGCCGGCGGCCGCGAATGCGCAGCCGTAGCGGAAGGGAAGGTTCATCTGCACGACGTCCTGCCGGAACGTCGGCACAGTCAGTCCGGCGGCGCCCAGCTTGTCCTCGCAACGGGCGAGCATCGCGGCGGACAGATCGACGCCGTGCACCTTGCGGCCGGCGTCGACCAGCGGCATGAGCAGTCGACCGTGACCACACATGAGGTCGAGGCATAACGCGCCGGCCGGCAGATGCTGCGCGTACCACGCGATCTCGGGCGGCGAAGCGACCGGCCGGTCGGCGTCGCGGAACAGCGTGCTGAGCGGACCGAAGGCATGCATCGGCAGTTAGAAAGTAAGGACGTGAGGTAACAAGGAAGTCAGGCCGCGCAGCGCGGACGCCCCGATTCGTACTCTCTCACTTCCTTGCCACTTCACTTGCTTACCGCGGTTACAGCTGCTCCCACGGCAAGCCATCCTTGCGCCACCCGGATTTGTTGCCGCGGTGATGCTTTTCGTCGAGCGGCCCTTCGAAGCCGTCGAGCACGTTGTAGACCTCGGAAAAGCCGGCCTTCTCGAGCGCGAGACCCGCGTCGATGGAACGGTGGCCACTGCGGCAGATGAGCACGATCGGCCGGTTCATGCTGGCGACCTTCTTCACCTGGCCGACGAAATGCGGGTTGATTTCCCAATCGGGCCCGTCGTTCCACGCGACGTGCTGCGCGCCGATCGGATGACCCACGAAAAAATATTCCATTTCGCTGCGGCAGTCGACGAAGACCGCCTGCGGGTTGGCGTTCAGCAGGTCCTGCGCTTCCTTGGGCTTCAAGTGCTTCATGACGTGAAAGATTAGCACGCGCACGGCCGGGGTTGCGCGGGTTGCTTATGCCCCGATGTTCGCTGCATATGCGGCAGACGTCGGGCGACGGAACAACTTAATGCTAAAATTCAATGCGTTGCCGACCACGGGCGTTGGAACGAAGTTGATCATGCAACCCGACCGCACCGCACTCCTGACGCGCCTCATGCGCGAACGCATCCTTGTCATGGATGGCGCCATGGGAACGATGATCCAGCAGCGCAAGCTGTCGGAGGCGGATTTTCGCGGGTGCTACCACGACCATGCGCATGAGCTGAACGGCGACAACGACCTTCTCGTGCTCACGCAGCCTGAGATCGTGCGCGCCATTCACGACGAGTACCTGGCCGCGGGCGCCGACATCATCGAGACGAACACGTTCAGCGCGACGGCCATCGCGCAGGCCGACTACGGCATGCAGGGACACGTGCAGGAAATCAATCGCGCGGCCGCGCGCATCGCGCGCGAGTGTTGCGACGCGTGGACCGCGCGGACGCCCGACAAGCCGCGCTTTGTCGCCGGCGCGATGGGGCCGACCAATCGCACGGCGTCGATCTCGCCGGACGTGAACGACCCCGGCGCGCGCAACGTCAGCTACGACGAGCTGGTCGCGACCTACGACGAAGCGGTGACCGGCCTGGCCGAGGGGGGCGCCGACCTGATTCTGGTCGAGACGATCTTCGACACGCTCAACGCCAAGGCCGCGCTGTTCGCGATCGAGTCGTACTTCGATCGCGCCGGCCAGCGGCTGCCGCTGATCGTGTCCGGCACGATCACCGACGCTTCCGGCCGCACATTGTCCGGGCAGACGCCCGAAGCGTTCTGGAACGCGGTGCGCCACGTGCGTCCGTTGGCCGTTGGCTTGAACTGCGCGCTCGGGGCGGCGCTGATGCGCCCGTACATCGAAGAGATCGCGCGCGTCGCCGATACGTTCGTCTCGTGCTATCCGAATGCCGGCCTGCCCAATCCGATGGCGGACACGGGCTACGACGAAACGCCGCCGCAGACGTCCCGGCTGCTCGCCGATTTCGCGCGCAGCGGCTTCGTCAACATCGTGGGTGGATGTTGCGGCACCACGCCCGCGCACATCCGCGCGATCGCGGACGCCGTGGCGTCGCTGCCGCCCCGCGTCGTGCCGAGCGCGGAAACGGCCGAGGCGGCGGCATAGCTTCTCGCCTTCGCCTTGCACGGGATGGGTGAGGGGCGCTTCGCGTCATCCCCACGTCCACACTCACTCTGACCCTCTCCCGCAAGCGGTGGAGGGAAGTCAACGGAAAGCGACCTCCTTCGCATGTCTCGCGTAATGCGCCTCGCAGGTCTTGAGCCGCTATCCATCGGCGACGACTCGCTGTTCGTCAACGTCGGCGAGCGGACGAACGTCACCGGCTCGCGCGCTTTCGCCAAGCTGATCTTGAGCGGCGACTTCGCCGGCGCGGTCGAAGTCGCGCGCCAGCAGGTCGTGAGCGGCGCGCAGATCATCGACGTCAACATGGACGAGGCGATGCTCGATTCGAAGGCGGCGATGGTGCGGTTCTTGAGCCTGATCGCCTCCGAGCCGGACATCGCGCGCGTGCCGGTGATGATCGACTCGTCGAAATGGGAGGTCATCGAAGCCGGCTTGAAATGCGTGCAGGGCAAGCCGATCGTCAATTCGATCTCGCTCAAGGAAGGCGAGGAGGCGTTCCTCCGGCAGGCGAAGCTCGTCCGCCGTTACGGCGCGGCGGTCATCGTGATGGCGTTCGACGAAAAGGGCCAGGCCGATACGTTCGAGCGCAAGACGGCCATTTGCCAGCGATGCTACGACCTGCTGGTCGATCACGTCGGCTTTCCGGCCGAGGACATCGTGTTCGACCCCAACGTGTTCGCGATCGCCACCGGCATCGACGAGCACAACAACTACGCCGTCGACTACATCAAGGCGACCCGCTGGATTCGCGAGCATCTGCCGCACGCCAAGGTCTCCGGCGGCATCTCCAACGTGAGCTTCAGCTTCCGCGGCAACGACCCGGTACGCGCGGCGATCCACACGGTTTTCCTGTACCACGCCATTCGCGCCGGGCTGACGATGGGCATCGTCAACGCCGGCCAGCTGGGCGTGTACGACGAGCTCGAGCCCGAATTGCGCGAGCGGGTCGAGGACGTCGTGCTGAACCGGCGTCCCGACGCGACCGAGCGTCTCGTCACGTTCGCCGATTCGGTCAAGGCGCAGGGCAAGGTGACGACCGAGGATCTCGCGTGGCGCGCGACTTCTGTCGAGGAACGTCTGAGCCATGCGCTGGTCAAGGGCATCACCACGCACATCATCGAGGACACCGAGGAAGCACGGCTGAAGTACGCGCGTCCGATCCAGGTGATCGAAGGTCCGCTGATGGCGGGAATGAACGTCGTCGGCGATCTCTTCGGCGCGGGCAGGATGTTCCTGCCGCAGGTGGTGAAGTCGGCGCGCGTGATGAAGCAGGCGGTCGGCCACCTCGTGCCTTTCATCGAGGAAGAAAAGGCCCGGTCGGGCGACGCCGGCAAACCGAAGGGCACGATCGTGATGGCCACGGTCAAGGGCGACGTCCACGATATCGGCAAGAACATCGTCGGCGTGGTGCTCCAGTGCAACAACTTCGCCGTGATCGACTTGGGCGTCATGGTGCCCGCGAAGAAAATCCTCGACACGGCGGTCGAGCACAACGCCGACATCATCGGCCTGTCCGGCCTCATCACCCCTTCGCTCGAGGAAATGGCGCATGTCGCGCGGGAAATGCAGCGGCTCTCGATGACACAGCCGCTGCTGATCGGCGGCGCCACGACGTCGCGCGTCCATACGGCGGTCAAGATCGCGCCCAACTTCGCGGGGATCACCGTGTACGTCCCGGACGCGTCGCGCGCTGTGGGCGTCGCGAGCAACCTGCTGTCCGACGAATTGAAGGATGCCTACGTGGCCGAAGTCGCGCTCGACTACGAGAAGATCCGCGTCCAGCACGCCGCGAAAAAGGGCCCGACGCTGATCCCGCTCGCCGCGGCGCGCGCGAACGCGTTCCGCACGGACTGGGCGTCGTACGCGCCGCCGGTGCCGTTGGCGATCGGCCGCCGCGAGTTCCGCAACGTCGATCTGGCGGAAATTGCCAGGTACATCGACTGGGGACCGTTCTTCCAGGCGTGGGAGCTGGCCGGTCCGTACCCCGCGATCCTCGATGACGCGATCGTCGGCGAGGCGGCGCGCACCGTGCATGCGGAGGGCAAGGCGATGCTGCAGGACATCATCACCGGCCGCTGGCTGGCGGCCAGCGGCGTCATCGCGCTGCTCCCGGCGAGGTCCGTCGGCGACGACATCGAACTCTACGCCGACGAGGCGCGGACCAAAGTCGCGCTGACCTGGCGCAACCTGCGCCAGCAAAACGAACGGCCGTCCGGCAAGGCGAACTTCTGTCTTGCCGATTTCGTCGCACCCAAGAGCTCGGGCCGCGCCGACTATCTGGGTGCCTTCGCGGTCACTGCCGGGCTCGGCATCGAAAAGAAGCTCGCGGAATTCGAAGCGAAGAAGGACGACTACAGCGCGATCATGTTGAAGGCGCTCGCCGATCGCCTGGCCGAGGCGTTCGCCGAGTGGCTGCACGCCAAGGTGCGGCGCGAGCTGTGGGCGTTCGCCCGCGACGAAGCGCTCGACAACACGGCGCTGATCCGCGAGGAGTATCGCGGCATTCGCCCGGCGCCCGGCTATCCGGCGTGTCCGGACCACGCGGTGAAAGAACCGCTGTTCGCGCTGCTGCGCGCCGAGGCGATCGGCATGACGCTGACCGAGAACTTCGCAATGCTGCCCACGGCCGCCGTCTCCGGATTCTATTTCTCGCATCCGGACGCGCAATACTTCGCCGTCGGTCGCATTGGCCACGACCAGCTCGACGACTTCGCGCAACGCGCGGGCATCGCGCGCGAGGAAGCGCAGCGCCGGCTCGCGCCTAACCTGGGCTAGGGTTCACGCCGGTCCGGCTCCGTCTGGCGATTCCAGCCCGCGCTACTTCGCGCCGAGCAGCTTTGCGGCCCTGGCCACGCTCTCCGGCTTCACCCAGAAGATCGCGCCGAAGCGGCCGTCGCCGCTGCCTACCGCGTCGATCGCGGTGACGTTGATCCTGGCGGCAGCGAGCTTGTCGAGGATGCCGGTCATCGCGCCGACGCGATCGTCGCCCGCAAACAGAAATCCCGTCTTCCTTGCCGACAGCTTGAGACCCATCGCCTTGGCGGCGCTTTTCAATTTCGCCGAATCTTCGGGCATCAGATCGAGCTGCGTGCGCCGGCCGTTGGGAAAACCGGAAAACGCGAGCAGGTTCACGCCCGCCGCGGCGAGACCGGCCATGATCTTCGCCCCTTGCCCGGGCGTGTTCGGAATGTCGGCGTAGAAGTAGTCGACCTTGCGCAGCGTGTCGCTCATCGTGACCTCCGTCAATGTGGCGACGGCCGCCGGCCGTCACGGCCCGGCGACTGTCGAACATATAATTATGCGCCGCCGAGGCGCCCCTTACTTCGGTGGCGGTGGCAGTTTCCAGTCGACGTACGGCAGCTTGGGCTCCTTGTCCGGCGCGAGGTAAGCGGGTGCCGACGCACCGGCCGGGCCGAGGTCCCGGACATACCGATACAGCGCGCGCAAGTCGTCGATCGACCATTGGTTCAACGTGAACCACGGCATCGGAGGACGGGTCTTGAGCGTTTGCGCGTACGTGATCCACTCGGCTTCGCTCATCGTGGCGAGCTTTGCCCGCAGATTCACCGCGTACGTGGTCCCCCACGGCCCGCGATGGCCGAGGACGCTGCCCTGCAGCCAATCCTTCTGCGGGACCTTGCCGCCGCTTTCGGCATAACCCTCCGTATGGCAATCGTTGCAGCCGCCAATGATCGTGAGGTAGCGACCGTGCGAGATGTCGCCCGCGTTGGTTTGCGACGGATTCGCCGCCGGCGAGGGCAGCGCCACCACGGTCACCATGAGCGCGACGGCGGCGCGTGACAATTCACGCAACAACATTCGATTCCTTTCCGATGGCAGAAGCGCCGCGGTGTTCGCCGCGGAAGTTTTTCCATCCTTCAATCGAGTGCGCCGATGAAATCGGCCTTTCCGAGCTCCACGCCATTGCTGCGCAGGATCGCGTAGGCCGTCGTCGCGTGGAAATAGAAATTCGGCATCGAATATTGCAGCAGGTAGTTGATCCCGCTGAAAGTCTTCGGCTCGCCGCGGACCGGTCGCGTCACGGGACGGTCTTCGGAGCCGTCGATCTGCGCGGCCGAGTACGCCTTGACGGCTTCGATGGTGCGGTCGACCCGCGCGATCAGCTCGGCGAAGGTTTTCTCGTCGTCTTCCCACTTCGGCGGTTCGCTGCCCGAGAGCCGCGCGACGGTGCCGCGCGCGAAGTCGCTCGCGATGTGGATTTGTCGCGCGAACGGCAGCATGTCCGGATAGAGGCGGGCGCTGAGAAACACGGACTCGTCGATCTTTCTGGCGGCCGCATGGGCCGCGCCCTTGGTCAATATCGTTTTCAAGCTGGCAAGACCCCGAGCGAATAGCGGAACCGACGCCTGATACATCGAAATGGTCATGATGGTCTCCTTGCAGATCGGGCCGCATTGTAACGCTACTTCCGCCCAGGCGATCGGTGCCCCGGACACCACTTGATCATGGCCGGCAGCGAAGCTTTCCCCTACACGTCCGGAATCGAGGAGGATTTTTTCCCATGTCGTCGACTGGCTGATTGCGGTGACGCTGCCAGCCGGCTGGATCATCGCCACAGCTCGACACGGTCGCCCCGCGCCCGCATCTGCTCGGCGCGCTCCTTGACGTAACGCTGGAACGAGGGCTCGTCGCGGTACGCGCCGCTCGCCACGTAGTCGAACGACGATGCGAGGTGAAATGGCCGCAGATAGGCAGTGACACGGAACGCTTCCACGCCGGCCGCATCGAAAAACACGATCGTCGGCGTGTAGGCGACATCGAGCTCGCGCGCCCATGCACCCGCACTGGTCGTCTTCCCGCCAGGCGTGACAATCTCGGTGCGCGCGCCCAGCGCCAGGCGCGCGACATCGAACCGGCTGACGGCCGCCAGCACCTCTTTGCGCCGGAATCCTTCGCGATGCAATTCGTCGCACGCCGCGCAACTTGGCGTTTCGAAGACGACGGCGAGCGGTTTGGCGTTGGGCCCGCGGCGGAGGTCGAACGGCGGCGGCAGGAAGAAGGGCTCGTCGTGCAGCCGCGGGCTGGCCGTCTCCTTGACGGCGCCGTGCAGATAGTCCGCCAGCGTCTGCTTGCGCTCGCGATGGCCGGCGACGTAGTCGAGCACCGCTTCGAAGCGCTGGGGTGGATAGTAGCCGTTGAGCCGCGCGACGACCGTGCCACGCTCATCGAAGAACAGGAGCGTCGGCGTGAACTGCACGTTCAGTAACGTCGCCAGGTCCTTTTCGCGCATGACCCGGCCGTCAAGCCAGGTGACGTCACGGTCGCCCCAGATGTTGAGGGCGATGGCGACGAAGTGCTTGCGCGTCTTGTCGACGATCGCGCGCTGCGAGAAATTGGTCACCATCAGTTGCGTGCAGTAGGGGCAGCCGTCCTGGCCGAAATAGACCAGCAACCGGCGCCCGTTGCGCGCGGCATCGGCTACGTCTTCGCGAAAATCGAGGAAGGATTGCGTGAACCAGCGCGGAATGTCGATCGCGTAGGGTGATGCATCCTGCGCACGCGTGCCCGCGGACATTGCCACCGCCAACGCCGTTGCCAACACCGCGAGCCATTTTCTCATCATCGTCGCTGCGAGACCGTCTCCGCACCCGTCGCTGTTTACCGGGACTTGCGTTCCCGCAGCGAATCAGGAATAGCGCGAACGACGCGCCTGTTTGCCGCTATGCACCCTGCCCGGAATCCGATGCGTTGGGACAGCGCCGGCGTGTCGCATTTTGTAAGGATTGTAAGGATTCGTGGCTGATGCATCCATGAGGGGATAACCGATGTAGTTGCTAAGGAGGCACTATGGGCAATCCTCGCAGGATCCTAACCTTGCTGTCGGTCGTACTGATCGCAACTGCTGCGTCAGGCGGTGCCGGGCCTGCCGCCGGTGCGTCGTTCTACACTGTCCACAACCTGGTTTCGGATGGCTTCGTTCCGAATACGACGCCGGACCCGAATCTGAAGAACGGGTGGGGCATCGCGTTTAGTCCCAGCACCAGTCCCACTACCGGAAGCCCGGCGTGGGTGGCGAACAATCACACGGGGACGTCGACGTTGTACAACGGCGACGGCACGATCGTGCCACTCGTTGTAACGATTCCCGCGCCCGGGGCCGCTTCAGGCGGCGCGCCGACCGGCATCGTCGCCAACACAGGCGCGGCGACCGATTTCGTGTTCATCCAAGGTGGCAGCAGCGGCCGCGCCACGTTCATCTTTGCCACCGAAGACGGGACCATCGTCGCGTGGTCCGGAGCGATCAGCGGCACGCAGGCCGCCATCGTCTACCCGCCAAGCGGCGTGACGCCGACGGCGATCTACAAGGGCCTGGCCATAGCAAGCGTGGGGACGAAAACCTACCTTTACGCAAGCGATTTCCACAATGGCAAGATCGATGTCTTCGACAGCGCCTTCATGCCGGCCACGCTGACGGGCAACTTCACCGACCCCAAATTGCCTTCGGGGTACGGGCCGTTCGGCATCCAGAACATCAACGGCCAGATCTATGTCGCATACGCCAAGCAGGACGCAGATGCGGAAGACGAAATCGCGGGCCAGGGACGCGGAATCGTCGACGAATTCACTGCTGACGGCCAGTTCGTACGGCGATTCGCACAGCATGGGCAGTTGAACGCACCGTGGGGTATCGCGCTCGCCCCGGCCAACTTCGGCTGCTTCAGCAATGCGCTGCTCGTCGGTAACTTCGGCGATGGCCGCATCAATGCGTTCGACCTCGTCTCCGGCGAACTGCTGGGACCTTTGCGCGGGCAGAATAACAAGCGGATCGTCGTCGATGGGCTCTGGGGGATCGCATTCGGAAACGGGAATCTCACCAGAAGTCAGCCGCAGAACGTGCTGTTCTTCGCGGCTGGCCCCAACGATGAACAGGACGGCCTTTACGGTCGTATCGAAGCGGTGGGTGCCGGCCCGTGTGCCGCTTCGGCTGAGGACTGAGCAATCGATTTGGCTGCGATGTCGTCCGGGCCGCGCGCCGCTGTTGGCGCGGCCCGGCGCAGCAAGCGTTCCGATTCTTCGATGCGCGATGGCGATTTCCTGGTGGAGATCGTCATCGCGAGTCCGGCGGTTATTTCATGCTGCCGGAATAGATCGCCCAAGCCTGATTGAACTCGCTGGGCGTCAACTTGCCGTCCTTGTTGGCATCGGCGCGTTGGAAAGCCGTGTCGAATCCCTGCAGCTGCGCTGCGTCTTCCTTGCTGACGTAGCCCTTGGCGCTCGGGTCCAGCTTCTTGAACGCCACGTCCGGTGCTGCGGTCTTGCCCGGTGGCGCTGCCATGGTGGCCGACGGGTTGGACGGGACTGCCGTGGTGCCGGTCGATTGGGCGAAGCCTGTGGTGGCGACCGCACCCAACCCCGCAAACAAAACGGCCGCAGCGAGGCGGGCAGGACGAATGGTCGAGATCATTGGGATACTCCTGTGGATGTAACGTACGAAATTTGCCGCAGAGCGTGCGTGTCGCGGCAACTGATTCCACGCGAGCGAGATCGCGGGACATGCGAACTATGGGACGCGCGGGATCGGGCGTGGTTCCTGCCAATTTTCCTCGTCCGGTCGTAGGAATTGTCCGACATTGGCCGATGGCGTGGACCGGAATCAACGACGGCAGTGCGGCGAAGCAGAGCAATATAGCGGCTGCATTTACCTTAAAAAATGCGCTTTCGGTCATTCATCTAGTCAAGGGATGAGGCGGTCCGGCCGGCCGCCCGCCGGACTTTTGGAACCGGCGCCACCTCAAGGCGGTATGTCGATTTCAGGCGCCTCCGTTCGACTAGGGAGTGAAGCCCTCGTCGGTTCGATGGGCGAACGACAACCCCGGTCAAGATCGTCCGGGATCAATGAGGAGATCACGATGCGATTCATGGTAATGGTCAGGGCCACCAAGGCGTCGGAAGCAGGGGATCTGCCCGATGAAAAGCTGCTGTCCGATATGGGAAAGTTCAACGAGGCGCTGGTGAAGGCAGGCGTGATGCTCGCGGGCGAGGGGCTCCAGCCGAGCTCGAAGGGCGCGCGCGTCAGGTTTTCGGGAACGAAGCGGACCGTGATCGACGGACCCTTCGCGGAAACGAAGGAGCTGATCGCCGGCTACTGGATGTGGAAAGTGAAGTCGAAGGAAGAGGCGATCGAATGGGTAAAGCGATGCCCGAACCCATTCTCCACCGGGGAGTCCGAGATCGAGATTCGCCAGGTCTTCGAGGCGGAGGACTTTGGCGCTGAGTTCACGCCGGAATTGAGGGAGCAAGAGGCGCGTCTGGCCAAGGAAATGGCGGCGAACGCAAAACGCTAGTCGTCGCTCCAACTCTCAATGTGACTGTGACTGGAAAGGATTCGTCATGACCCAACTCGACAGCTATCTGTTTTTCAACGGCACTTGCGCCGACGCGATGCGCTTCTATGAGCGCACGCTGGGCGGCAAGATCGAAATGATGATGACGCACGCGCAGTCTCCCGAGGCGGCCAAGTCGCCTCCGGGCAGCGCCGACCGGATCCTGCACGCGCGGCTCGTCATCGATGGCCACGCGCTGATGGCGTCCGACTCGATGGTCGGCCATCCGTACGAGGGAATGAAGGGCTTCTCGCTCTCGCTTGGCTACCCGACGGTTGCGGAGGCGAAGAAGGTGTTCAACGCGCTTTCCGATGGCGGCAAGATCACCATGCCGATCGAGAAGACCTTCTGGGCCGAGGCCTTCGGCATGCTGGTCGACCGTTTCGGCACGCCGTGGATGATCAGCGGCCCCGCGGTCAAAATGTGAGTCGGCGAAACGCACCAATCCCGGAGGAAAAACATGTACGTCGACGGCTTCGTGATACCGGTACCGAAGAAAAATCTCCCTGCGTACCGACGCATGGCAAAGCTGGCCGGCAAAGTCTGGCGGGAGTTCGGCGCGATTGATTACAAGGAATTCGTTGCCGACGACGTGAAGGTTGGAAAACACACATCGTTCCCCCAGAGCGTGAAGCTGAAGCCTGGCGAGACGGTGGTGTTTTCCTGGATCGTGTACAAGTCACGCGCGCAACGCGACCGCGTGAACGCGAAGGTCATGAAAGACCCGCGCATCGCCCCGATGATGGATCTGAAGACGATGCCCTTCGACGGCAAGCGTTTGATCTTCGGCGGGTTCAAGCTGCTCGTCGAAGTCTGAAGGATCAGCCAGCGCGGACAAATTCGATCGAACCGGCCCTCCAAACCCGAAACCAAATGGAGAAGTGACAATGCGTTTCATGATGCTGATGATTCCCAAGGGATACGAGAAAGCAGCGCCTGGCACCATGCCGGACGCCAAGGCCGTCGCCACGATGATGAAGTACAACGAATCGCTGCAAAATGCCGGCGTCCTGCTTGGGCTCGAGGGCCTGCACCCGCCGTCGATGGGGGCGCGCGTATCGTTCGCCGGCGGGAAGCCCAAGGTGACCGACGGCCCCTTCATCGAGACGAAGGAAGTGCTCGGCGGCTACTGGATGATTCAGGTGAAATCAAAGGAAGAGGCGATCGAATGGGCGTCGCGCTGTCCCGCGGGAGACAACGAAGTGATCGAGATTCGCCAGGTGCAGGAAATGTCGGAATTTCCCGCCGATGTCCAGAAGGCCGCGGCCGGGTTTCCCGAGATGCAGACGAAGGCCGGTCAGCGCAAAGCAGCGAGGACAGACCACTAACCCTCGAAACAGTCAGGCCGCGTTTGCGGCCTGACCGTTCCCCACTCAACTGGGTGGTGTCGCCGAAGCCTCCGCCGTCATGATCGGTGCTATACCCGCTCGATGACCGCCGCGATCCCCTGGCCGCCGCCGATGCACATCGTGATGAGGCCGTAGCGGCCGCCGGTGCGCTGCAATTCGTAGATCGCCTTGATGGTGAGAATGCACCCGGTCGCGCCGATCGGATGGCCAAGCGCCACGGCGCCGCCGTTCGGATTGACCTTGGCCGGATTCATCCCGAGCTCCTTGTTCACGCCCATCGCCTGCGCGGCGAACGCTTCGTTCGATTCGATGACGTCCATCTGGTCGAGCTTCAAACCGGCTTTCTCGAGCGCGCGCTTGACGGCGGTAACTGGTCCCAAGCCCATGATGCGCGGATCGAGGCCCGCGTGACCGTATGAAAGCAGGCGCGCCATCGGCTTGAATCCCTTGGCCGCGGCCACCGATTTTTCCATGAGCACGACCGCCGCGGCCGCATCGTTCAGCCCCGAGGCATTGGCGGCGGTGACGGTGCCATTCTCCTTCTGGAACACCGCTTTCAGCTTGGCCAGGCTTTCGAGCGACACGTCGGCGCGGACGTGCTCGTCGGTGTCGAACGGCACCGGGCCCTTCTTGGTCTTGATCTCGACGGGCAGGATCTGGCTCTTGAAGTGGCCGGCGGCGATCGCCGCGGCGGCCCGCCGGTGGCTTTCGACGGCGAATTCGTCCTGCTGCGCACGCGTGATCCCGCACCGGGCGGCGACGTTCTCGGCGGTGACGCCCATGTGGATGCCTTCGAACGGATCGGAGAGCGCACCGGTCATCGCGTCGAGCATCCTGGTGTCGCCCATGCGCGCGCCCCAGCGCTGCGTCGTATTCATGTAGGCGGCGCGGCTCATGCTTTCGGCGCCGCCCGCCACCGCCGCGTCGGTGTCGCCCAGCAGGATGTACTGTGAAGCGCTGACGATCGCCTGCAGGCCGCTGCCGCACAGGCGGTTCACCGTGAGCGCGCCGGTTTCGACCGGCAGCCCGCCGTTTACCGCGGCGAGCCGCGAGATGTACATGTCGCGCGGCTCCGTATGGATCACGTTGCCGATCACGCATTGCCCGATGTCCTTCGGATCGACCTTGGCCCGCGCGACCGCTTCGCGGACGACCAGTGCGCCGAGCTCGCTCGGCGGAATGTCCTTCAAGCTGCCGCCGTAATCGCCGATAGCCGTGCGCGCGCCGGAAAGAATGACAACTTCTCGATTGCTCATGGGGATCTCCTCGACTGGAACCGCCATGATACTGCCGCATCGGGTGCATGCTCCGCTGGCCAACCACAAGCGCCATTGCCGGCGGCCCGACTCCCCGGTCGCGCCTCCCCGGTGATACGCTACATGGCGATTCCTGGGGAAGCCGCATTATGCGAATGCGTAACGCGTGGTGGATTGCCGGCCTGATCGTCGTTGTCGCGTCGCCGGTGGTGCACGCCGACGGCGACGAGGTGCTGCAGAAGGTTGTCATCGTCAGCCGGCACGGCGTGCGCACGCCGATCCCCGGCGCCTCCGAGCTTGCGAATTATGCCGCGCAACCGTGGCCTGCATGGGCCGAGGCGCCCGCCGACCTGACGCCACGCGGCGCGCAGCTCGTGACCCTGCTCGGCCGCTACTATCGTCAGTACCTCGCCGAGCAGGCGGTCGTGATGGCGGCCGGGTGTCCGGTGCGCGAAAGCGTGTATGTCTACGCCGACACAATGCAGCGGACGAAGGCCACCGCGCAGGCGTTGCTCGACGGATTTGCCGGAGGATGCGGTCTTGCCTACCGCTCCAAGGCCGATGGCGGGCTGGACAGCCTGTTTCATCCACTCGAGGCGAACGTGTGCAAGGTGGATCCGATGATCGCGCAGACCCGCGTGCTGGAGCGCGCGGCGGGCGACCTCAATCGGACTACGCGCGATCTCAAAACGTCGTACGACACACTGCAAACGGTGCTCGACTGCTGCAAGCCGGCGCTGTGCTCGGCATTCGGCCGGGGCGAGCGCTGTACGCTCCCCGATCTTCCGACGGCGCTGTTGACGCAACCGGACGGCAAGGGAATCGGTCTGCTCGGGGCGCTCGCGATCGCATCGACCACGTCGGAATTGCTGCTGCTCGAATATGCCGACGGCAAGCCGGCCGCCGACGTGGGCTGGGGCCGTGCGACCAACGCGCAGATGCTGCAAACGTGGCGGCTGCACACCGAGGCCTACGATCTCATCCAGCGTACCCCCTATCTCGCGCGCAAGAAGGGATCGGCGCTGTTGTCGCGCGTCGCCGCGGCGGTGACCAGCGCGCGCCAGCTGGGCTTCGGACCGCCGGATCCTGCCGTGCGCGAGGCGAAATTCGTCGCGTACGTCGGACACGACACCAATATCTGGAATCTCGCGGGGATGATGGATGTGACGTGGCTGCAGCCCGGCTGGCAGCGCAACCAGACGCCGCCCGCCGGCGCGCTGATGTTCGAAGTGCGCGAGAGCGCCGACAAGAAGCTGCGTGTGTACACGTCGTACCTCGCGCAGTCGCTCGAGCAGATGCGCAACGTGACGCCGCTGACCGCCGAGTCGCTGCCGGCCAAGACGCCGTTGCGCATTCCCGGATGCAGCACCGCCGCGCCCGGATTCCCGTGTACGCTGGAAGAGTTCGCCGTCGCGATCCGCAACACGCTCGACCGCGACTGCGTCGAATGAGCATTGGAGGGACTGCGATGGCTTCGGAAACCAAATGGCGGATGCACGGCGTGCGCGTCGTCCGCGCGAACGAGCTCGACCCCAACACCGCGCAGACGCCCGGCATGAATCGCGCCGCCGCAATCACGCGCGCCCGCGCGGGCGCGGAGAAATTGTGGGCGGGGACCGTGGTGATTCATCCGAAAGCGAAGACCGGCGCGCACCATCACGGCGCCGTCGAAAGCGTGATCTACGTGGTCAGCGGCCGCGCGCGGATGCGCTGGGGCGATCGCCTCGAATTCGTGGCCGAAGCGGGCCCGGGTGACTTCATTTATGTTCCGCCCTTTGTCCCGCACCAGGAAATCAACGCGTCCGACGACGAGCCGTTGTCGTGCGTGGTGTGCCGCAGCGGCCAGGAGCCCGTGGTCGTCAACCTGGATCTGCCCAACGTCGAGCCCAACCCGGAAGAAGTGCATTGGGTCGACAGCATTCATCCGGACCCAGGCGCGAAGCCATAGGTTCACGGAACAGGAAGCCCCGCATGGACATCGACCAGCAACGCGCGGTGCTGACGCTTTGCCTGATGGCGGCGTTTGCCGACGGCGCCAATTCCGATCAGGAGCGTGCGCAGATCAAGCGCATCGCCGCGACACTGGGCGCCGACTCCGCGCTCGATGCGGTGGCCATCTATCAGGATGTCCTGCTCAACAGGCCCGATCTGCGCACGGTGGCCGCGGCGATCACGCTGCCTGCGCAGCGTCAGTTCGCCTACGAGATGGCGGTGGGCGTCTGCAATGCCGACGGCGCGATCACGGCGGCGGAACGCATGTTTCTGGACGAGCTCGCCGGTGCGTTGCACGTGGACCCAGGCAGCGCGCGACAGTTTGCGCAGGACGCGGACGCATTCGCGGCGGGAAAGCTCGCGGGTCCGGCGCTCGCCGGAACGCTCGTCGCGGCGGTCCCGGCGGACGCTGCCGCGCTCGACGCGACGATCCTCAACTATGCGATCGTCAACGGCGCGCTGGAGCTGCTGCCGCAATCGCTGGCGTCGATGGCGATCATCCCGCTGCAAATGAAGATGGTGTACGCGATCGGCAAGGCTTACGGATTCGAGCTCGATCGTGACCACATCAAGGAGTTGCTCGCGACGCTGGGTGTGGGCCTCACCTCGCAATTCCTCGAGCAGTTCGGCCGCAAGCTCATCGGCGGCGTGCTGGGCAGGATCGGCGGCGGATTGCTGGGCGGCGCGGGCAGCGTGACCACCGGCGCCGCGTTCTCGTTCGCATCGACCTACGCGCTTGGTCACGTTGCCAAGCGCTACTACGCGGGCGGGCGGAGCATCGATGCGGCGGGCCTGCAACAGGCGTTCGCGCAGATGCTCGGGCAGGCGAAGCAGCTGCAGGCAAATTACGCGGGCCAGATAGCCGAGCAGGCGCGCTCTCTCGACTTGACCAAGCTGCTGTCGGTGATCAAGCAGTAGCCGACGACGCCGCACGGGAGGGCGACGCGGTGTTGAGGCGCGCAAGATCGTCACCCCTCTTGCGCTTGGCTTCGGCTTCGAGATGCTCGCCAAGACCGGCAAGCGTGTCCGCCCACGCCCGATAGGTCGCGGGATCGTTGGGATCGACGGCGACTGCCTGCTCGAATTTCGCAAGCGCTTCCTCGGCGCGTCCGAGCCTGGTCAGCGCCACGCCCATGCCGCGCCACGCTTCGCCCAGCCGCTTGTTCTCGAAGATGGCATCCTCGTATTTCGCCAGCGCTTCCAGCGGGCGATCGAGGGCGATCAGCGCGTCGCCCCAACCCGCCTTCAAGACCTCGTAGTGGGAAAAAACGCGCTCGGCGCGCTCGAAGTCCGCGGCGGCCTCGGCGTAGCGTCCCGCGTAGAGCTCCGCGAATCCGAGCGCCATGCGCTGATGAAATCCGTCAGGCACACGCGTCACCGCCGCGCGTCCCGCCTCGAGCGCTTCGTCGATGCGACCCGCGCGCGCCAGGTGATATGCGAGGCCGAACTCGAGCCAGTTGTCATCCTCGCCGAGCTTGCGCGCTCGCTGGAGCGCCGCCACCGCCTCGTCGTAGCGGTGCAATCCGGCGAGGACGAAGCCGAGCTGCACGTGCGCATGCGCATTGCGCGGCTCCATGCGCACCGCGCGCTGAGCGAGCTTCAACGCCTGCGTCCAGCGGGCAAGGAAGCCGTAAGCGGTCGTGCAGACCAACAGGTTCTGTGCCTTCGGCGGACGGCGGTTCTCGACGGCGGCGATTTCCGCGAGTGCTTCTTTCTCTTGTCCGCGTTGCGCAAGGTTCAGCGCCATGTTGGCCAGCGCCATGGGCATGGCCACGGGATCGTGCGCGGCGAGCGATGCCCGGTATTTCAGCGTGGATTCATCGGCGCGTCCTTGCCGTACCAAGACCGTTCCCCACAGGCCGAGCGCCCAGGCCCTGTCCTCGGCGGTACCAGTGCGCACCACCTGGTCGAGCAATCGTATGGTGTTCGGGTAGTCGGCGCTGGTCGCCTCCGGGCCTTGTTGATACCAGGTGGCGAGCGAGAACGGATCCACCGCCTGCAACAGGTCTTGCGCGCCAACATGCAGCAGCGCGTCGACCGATGACGAGGGCGCATGCGGACCGCCGACCGGCTCGATCACGCGGCTGCCGCGCCGCAGCAGCAGCACGTAGCCGTCTGTCTTGCGCAGCACGGCGCCGTTGATGCTGACCGCCGGCCGTCCGAACAGCGCGCGCACGTAGCGCACGATGGCGCGGATCGAAAGATTGCCGCCCGGAAGGCTCAAGTCGGCCAGCGCCGCGACGTGCTCGAGCGCCCGGCGCTGGCGAATGCCGCTCGCGCCACGCTGGATCTTGCGCGCCTCGTCGAGCAACAGGTTCGCGATGACGGCTGGATGATAGCCGCGCTCGGCCAGGTCCTTCGGCACTTCGATGGGCTCCAGGAATACCGTGTCGTGGCGGACTTCGCGCCAGAACGCAACGGCGAGCGCGGCGACGATGCCGACCAGCAACACCACCAGCGCGATCGACAGGACCGCGTCGACATGCGGCATCGAAAGGAGGCCGAACATCGCGCCCACCGGAATCGTCGCCGCACCCTGACGCGGCGGCCGCGCAGGCTCGTTCGAGAGTTCGTGCGCCGGGGCTTTCCACCCTCCAATTACCCGCTGCATCGTCGCGTTCCCGTGCTTTGCAGTGAGGCGAGCGTACGCCCGGTGCCGGCCCAGCGTCAAAACCGTGCGCTCGTCCAGGATGCTCTGCCGGTTGCCGCCGCAGAGCCAACGGCCTACCATCGCGCACGCCGTTCCACTTTCGGGAGTCGCGTCATGAATGCAGCAACGATCGGCCGCCGCATCGGCGGTGTTCTTTCCTTCGCGATTGCGGTCGCGGCCAATGCCGCCTATCCGGACCATGTCGTCCAATACGTGATTCCGTTCGCGCCAGGCGGTGAGTCCGATATCGCGGCGCGCCTGCAGGCGCAGGTCTTCAAGACCAAGTTCGGCCAGGAGATGGTCGTGGTCAACAAGCCGGGCGCCGGCGGCGGACTCGCCTGGTCGCAGATGAACA
>Ga0070670_100000272_pt1 | contig 45908 bp, 42 predicted proteins | sample KBSS63metaG_FD_64665 | JGI IMG/M metagenome (GOLD analysis project Ga0070670, IMG submission 64665) | Switchgrass rhizosphere microbial communities from Kellogg Biological Station, Michigan, USA - KBS S6-3 metaG | ecosystem: Host-associated > Plants > Roots > Rhizosphere > Soil ... | reverse complement strand
CCGGGATCCTGTTTCTCGGCACGTTCGCGGGCGTCGTGGCCGACCACGTGCATCGCCGCAACGCGTTGCGCGTCACCCAGTCCCTCGCGCTGCTGCAGGCGGCGATGCTTGCCGTGCTTACGTGGTCCGGCCACATCGCGGTCTGGCATCTCATCGTGCTGGCGGTCTGGCTCGGTGTCGTGCAGGCCTTCGACGTGCCGTTGCGGCAGTCGCTGTGGGTGCACCTCGTCGAGGATCGCGCGGATCTTCCGAACGTCGTTGCGCTCAATTCGACGCTGGTCAACGCAGCGCGCATCGTCGGACCGGCGCTCGCCGGCCTCTTGCTCGCCGTGGTGAGCGAGGCGGTCTGCTTCGCATTGAATTCGCTGTCGTTCGTCGCCGTGATCGTCGCCGTGAGCCGCATGCGCTGGGCGCACGAGCCGAAACCGCAGCCCTGGGAAGGCGGATTCTTCGCGAAGTGGGCCGAAGGCTGGCGATACGTCTCCGGGTTTGCGCCCGCTCGCGCGATGCTCCTGCTCGTGGCCGTGCTGTCATGGACGATCGCTCCTTACTCGTCGTTGATGCCGGCCTTCGCGAAAGACATCTACGGCGGCGGTCCGCAGACACTCGGCTTTCTGCTCGCGGCAGCAGGCGCCGGCGCTCTCACCTCCTCGCTCTACCTCGCGAGCCGCCCGACGATTCGCGGCCTCGGCCGCGTGATTGCGCTGGCCGGAGCGGGCAGCGGCCTTGCGCTCGCGGCGTTCTCGTACCTCACGTCCCTGCCGCTCGCGCTCCCGCTGATGTTTGCGGTCGGCGGCGGCATCATGCTCGCCTGCGCCTCGGTCAACACGATCCTGCAGTCGATCGTCGCGGATGAGTTGCGGGGACGCGTCGCGGGGTTCTTCATGCTTGCGTTCATCGGCATGTCGCCGCTCGGCAACCTTGCCGCCGGGGCGGCAGGCAGCGCGATCGGCATCCAGGCGACCTTCGCCGCGAACGGTGCGATCGCGGTCATTGCGGCGCTCGTCTTCTGGCGCGGCCTTCCGAAGTGGCGTGCGCTGATGCGGCCGACCTATCGGCGCCTCGGCATCATCCCCGCCGACTCGACGTAACCGGTCACTTCTTCGCGATCGTGGTACAGCTGCCGCAGGTCGAGCGTGTGCTCGATGCGCGCCTTCGCCAGCGCCTCGCGGATGATCGTTTCGCATCGGCGCACCTCGTCGTAGCGCTTTTTCATCGGCAGCTTCAAGTTGAAGATCGCGTGCCGCGCGTGACCCTCGCCGATCCACCGCCCCACGAGCGCGGCGATCCGGGAGGGCTGTTCGACGATGTCGCATACCATCCACTGGACGGGCCGCTTCGGCAGATAGGTGAGGCCATCGGCGCGCAAGTGCGTCACCAGCGGATCGTCGCGCACCTCGCCTTTGAGCGGCCCGTTGTCGACGGCCGTTACGCGCATTCCGCGCTGCGCAAGCTGCCAGGTCCAGCCCCCTGGCGCCGCTCCCAGGTCGACGGCGCGCATTCCGGCGCGCAGCAGCTCGAGTTCCCGCCCGTGCAGAAAGACCACGAACGCCTCGGCGAGCTTGAGCGTCGACCGCGACGGTGCCCGACCGGGCATCCGCAATCGTGGAATGCCCATCGTCCAGCGGCTCGCCCACGGGGCGGCGCTGGTTCCGACGTAAGCGTGCGCGCCGTCGGCGAAGAGCACGTGGAGATGCTGAGCGCTTTGTTCCGTCGCCTCGCTCTGATGCGGGCCACGAAGCAATCCACGCGTCGCGAGCTCGTTCGCGAGCCTCGCTTCGAGCGAACGCGTGAGTCGCGAAAGCGCCTTGCCCTCGTTCGTGTCGGGAGTCTCGAGACGGAGCGTGTCGTACGGCTGGGACGGGTGCGGCGGCGAATCGGAAGCGTGCTGGCCCGCGTGCACCTGCTGTTCGATCAACTCGACGAGCGGGCCGACTCGATCGGGACGTCCGGTGCCCGCGCGCGGGTCGAACAGCGCGTGCGGACCGGCGGCGGAGAACACCGAGCGGGCGAAGATCGGCGGCGAGCGCGAAAACGCCCGCGCGAGTGATGCCGTATCCAGGCGATCGATCGAACCGGTGACGAAGCCGCGGCCTGCTGGCGCGTCGACGGTGATTTCCTCACGCAACTCCGCCGCCAGCCGCCGCAAGTCGGCGGCCGTTTCGGGCTCGAAGCCCGCGCGGCAATGCGCAATGAGCGATCGAGTGCCGGGCGGCACGCGCTCCCGTCAGGCCTTTTCGGACTCGGGGGCGCGTTTGCGCAGCAGCGCAGGCACCGGCCGCCCATGCCCAAAGCCGCGACGCGTCGGCGCCTTGCCCGAGGGCGTGAGTGCTGGCTCATGCGCCGTGTCGCTGGGTCGCTTCGCGGGCAGCGGCTGATCGGGATTGCGCGCGTAAGCTTCCTCGCGCTCGATGCGCGGATCGACGCGCGGCTCGCGGGGCTCGCGCGGTGGCCGCTGCTCGGTCGAGTGCGCTCGCGCCGTGCGGGGCGGGTGCTCCGGGCGGGGCGTGCGTGGCGCGTGCTCGGTCCGCGGTGCGCGCGGCGGTCGCTCCGCAGGCTCGGCGCGCGGGCTGCGCGTCGAACGCTCCGACGATGGAGCGGAGCGCATGGCGCGGCTGCCGCGATCACTGCGGGCGGCGCCCATGTCGAATCCTTCGGCCGTCCGGACCTCGACCGGCTTCTTCAGCAGGCGCTCGATGTCGGCGAGATAACGCTCCTCGTCCGGCGCGACGAACGAGATGGCTTCGCCCGACGCACCGGCACGACCCGTGCGACCGATCCGGTGGATGTAGTCCTCGGGCACGTAAGGAAGCTCGAAGTTCACGACGAGCGGCAAGTCGTCGATGTCGAGGCCGCGGGCCGCGACGTCGGTGGCGACGAGCACCTGCAGCTTCCCTTCCTTGAAGGCATCGAGCGCTTCCATCCGCGCCAGCTGGCTCTTGTCGCCGTGGATCGCGTCGGTGACGAGGCCGTCCTTCTCGAGCTGACGCGCGAGCCGCGATGCTCCGTGCTTGGTGCGCACGAAGCAGAGCACCTGATTCAGGTTGCCAGTGCGGACGAGGTGCTCGAGCAACGACCGCTTGGCGTCCGAAGGCACCCTGTACGCGCTTTGGGTGACGGTTTCGGCGGCCGTGTTGCGCTTCGCAACCTCGATCAACTGCGGCGCGTTCAGCAACTGGTCGGCGAGCTTCTTGATCTCGCCGGAGAACGTTGCCGAGAACAGGAGGTTCTGGCGTTTGGCGGTGGCGGGAAGCAGCGCCATGATGCGCTTGATGTCGGGGATGAACCCCATGTCGAGCATGCGGTCGGCTTCGTCCAGCACGAAGATCTCGACCTGGCCCAGATACACGCTCTTCTGCTCGATGTGGTCGAGGAGCCGGCCGGGAGTGGCCACGAGGATCTCGACGCCGCCGCGCACGATCGGCAACTGCTGCTTGATGTCGACGCCGCCGTAAACCACCGTGGAGCGCAGCTTCGTGTACTTGCCATAAGTCTTGAAGGACTCCTCGACCTGCACCGCGAGCTCGCGGGTGGGGGTGAGGATGAGCGCGCGCACCGGGTGCCTCGCGGGCGACGGGCTGGTGTTCGCCATCGGCGCGAGCTTCTGCAGGATCGGCAAGGCGAAGCCGGCAGTCTTGCCGGTGCCCGTCTGGGCGCCACCCATCACGTCCTTGCCGGCGAGGACGACGGGAATGGCCTGGATCTGGATGGGGGTGGGTGTCGTGTAACCGGCTTCTTCCACGGCCTTCAACAACTCCGGCCGCAGTCCGAGCTCGGCAAAGCTCGTTGCGTTCATCGATGCTCCTGGTCGCGGCCCATCCCTGTCGGGATTTCCGGCCCAGGCTGCTGCGAGGGATGATCCCGAGGCGCACTTGACGGACCGTCAGTCGCGCGCACCTCGCACGTTTGTGTGGGCGGTGACCGGAACGGCCGCCCGAACCTCGATTATAGGCTAAGTTTCAGATTTTGCGATTAAAACGTGGTCAAAATGCGGTCGATCGGGCTATAATCGACGGTTTTGCGCCGCTCATAAAAGCGACGCCGATTCGACCGCCCCATGACCACGCCGTTCAAAACTCTGCGCAACATCGCCATCATCGCCCACGTCGATCACGGCAAGACGACGCTCGTCGACAAGCTGCTCGTGCAGGCAGGCACGTTCGCGAAGCATCAGCACGTGGGCGAGCGAATGATGGACAGCAACGACCTCGAGCGCGAGCGAGGCATCACGATCCTCGCCAAGAACTGCTCGATCCGCTATGGCGATGCTCACATCAACATCGTCGACACGCCCGGGCACGCGGACTTCGGTGGCGAGGTCGAGCGCGTGCTGGGAATGGTCGACGGCGTCCTGCTGCTGGTCGATGCCGTCGAAGGTCCGATGCCGCAGACGCGGTTCGTGACGCTCAAGGCGCTGCAGCTGGGACTTCAGCCCATCGTCGTCGTCAACAAGGTCGATCGGCCGGGGGCGCGCCCCGAGTGGGTCGTGAATCAGACGTTCGAGCTCTTCGATCGCATCGGCGCCACGGAGGCGCAGCTCGATTTTCCCGTGGTCTACGCTTCGGCACTGAACGGCTGGGCGACGCTGGACGTGAACGTTGCGAAGGCAGCGAGCGGGCGCGGCGGGCGAAGCCTGGGCCCGAAGGGCGGGTCGCCGCGCGACCGAGCGGAGGCCGACAAGCTGGCTGACGCGTCATCGACAGGACCGAAGGAGGCCGAGGACACACCCGAGCAGCGCGACATGCGTCCGCTGTTCGAGACGATCCTGGCGCACGTTCCGGCCCCCGTCGGCGACCCTGACAAGCCGCTTCAATTCCAGATCGCGGCACTCGACTACTCGAGCTACGTCGGGCGGCTCGGCATCGGGCGCATCCGTCGTGGACGGCTCGCCGCCGGGCAGGAAGTCGCGGTGCTGAATGGTCCTGTCGCGGACGGGGAAACCCCTCCGAAGGCGCGTATCACTCAGATCTTCTCGTTCGCGGGGATGGAGCGCGTTCCGGTCGAGTCCGCGCAGGCGGGCGACATCGTGCTCGTCACCGGGATCGACCAGCTTTCGATCGGCACCACGCTCGCGTCGGTGGAGGCCCCCGAGCCGCTGCCGCCGATCCTGGTCGACGAGCCGACGTTGTCGATGTACTTCCAGGTCAACACGTCGCCGCTCGCCGGGCGCGACGGCAAGTACGTGACGTCGCGTAACCTGCGCGACCGACTCGCCAAGGAAATGCTGACGAACGTCGCGCTGCGCGTGGAGGAAACGGGCGATACCGATTCGTTCCTGGTCTCCGGCCGCGGCGAATTGCACCTCACCATTCTGATCGAGAACATGCGCCGCGAGGGCTACGAGCTCGCCGTTTCCCGTCCGCGCGTCGTCCTGCGCGAGATCGACGGCGTCATGAGCGAGCCGTTCGAGCTCCTGTCGGTCGATGTCGAAGAAGCGAACCAGGGCGCGGTCATGGAAGCGCTCGGTCCGCGTCGCGGCGATCTCACCAACATGGAATCGGATAGTCGTGGCCGCACGCGCCTCGAATACCGCATTCCGGCGCGGGGCCTCATCGGCTTCCAGGGCGAGTTCATGAATCTCACCCGCGGCACCGGTCTCATGAGCCACGTGTTCGACGGTTACGCGCCCCTAAAGGGAGACGTTCCGGAGCGGCGCAACGGCGTGCTCGTCTCGCAGGAAGACGGCGAGGCGGTCGCTTACGCGCTCTGGAAGCTGCAGGAGCGCGGCAGGATGTTCGTCTCGCCCGGCGACAAGCTGTACGAAGGCATGATCATCGGCATCCACAGTCGCGACAACGATCTCGTCGTCAACCCGATCAAGGGCAAGCAGCTCACGAACGTGCGCGCCTCGGGCACCGACGAAGCGGTGCGGCTCGTCCCTCCGATCGAGCTCACGCTCGAATACGCGGTCGAGTTCATCGCCGACGACGAACTCGTCGAGGTGACGCCGAAGTCGATCCGCATCCGCAAGCGCTACCTGAAAGAGCACGAGCGGAAGAAGGCGAGCAGGGAAGCGGCGTAGCGCCCCTGGACGACGCGCCGGCTGACCGGGCAGCTCTCACCGCTCGAGCCGGGCGCGCCGAATCTCCGGAACCTCGACGATGCGCTGCGTTCGCGACGGCGGCGGAGATTCCACCGCCAGCACCAGCGCGCGCGCCATCTCCGCGAGGGTCACGAGTCCGAGGCGGCGGGACGCCGCACGCGTCCGCGGCACGAGCTCACCCACGCCGTAGAGCGGCAGCAACACGACCGGCCACCAGTGTCCCGGGCCGAGCACGTACCACGGCCGCAGGATTGTTGCCGTCAACCCGCCGTCGACAATTGCCGCTTCTCCGGCCACGCGAGCGGCGACGTAGTCGTGCATCGCCGGCGCAGGATGCGCAACGCTGACATAGACGAGATGCGCCAACGCCTTCTCCTTCGCTGCAGAGACACTCGCGCGGATCGAAGCGAGATCGACGCGCTCGAACTCCGCCGCTTTCGCGGGATTCGGATGCGGCGTGCCGACGAGATGGACGAGCGTCTCGCCGCCCGCCAGAGCGGCGGCAACGCTCGTGGAATCGAGCGCGTTGCCGATGATCGGCTGAACGCCGCTCGGCAGACGAGGGGCCGATTCCGCCCTGACGAGCGCGCGCACCGAGTGGTCGCGGTCGGCGAGCAGCTTGCCGACCCGCGTGCCGATGTAACCGCTGCCGCCGGTGATCAGGATGCGCATGGTCGCGACACGATACGCTCTCGCCGGCGTTTCCGATGCGCGATGTGTGTGGCTGCAGCGGCCGTTGCACGCGGCACGCGTAGTAAACTCGGCGCCCGATGCCCGACGCATTGACCTCGCTGGTCGTGATCGCGCTCGGCGTCGTCGCCGGGTTGGTCGTGATCGTCCTCGTGAAGGTGGGCACGATCGCGCGCGGCCGTGACGCCGCGGCGCAGGAGGCGGGCGACCTACGCACGCGCCTCGAAGTGATGAGGCAGACGACGGCGGACTTCGAGCGCGACTTGCGCCAGGACCTCGCGACCGCGCGGACCGAGCAGGCGGCGAGCGCGCAGGCCGCGCGGAGGGAGCTGGGCGAACGCCTTTCCGAGCTCACGCGCACGAACGAGCAGCGGCTCGAAGCGGTGCGCGCGACGGTGGAGCAGCGCCTCGACGTCCTGCGCAGCGAGAACGCGCAGAAGCTCGAGGAGATGCGCACGACCGTCGACGAGAAGCTGCAGACGACGCTCGACGAGCGGCTGGGACAGTCGTTCAAGCAGGTCTCCGACCGCCTCGATCAAGTGCACAAGGGCCTCGGCGAAATGCAATCGCTCGCCGTGGGTGTGGGCGATCTGAAGCGCGTGCTTTCGAACGTGAAACGGCGCGGGACGTGGGGCGAGATGCAACTAGGGTCGCTCCTTTCCGAGATCCTGATTCCGGGCCAGTACGGCATCAACGTCGAAACCATTCCGGGCACCGGCCGCCGCGTGGAGTTCGCGTTGCGGATGCCGGGACGCGCCGACGAGCCGGCGTGCTGGATTCCGATCGACGCCAAATTTCCCGTCGAGGAATGGGAGCGCCTGCAGGATGCGCTCGAGCGCGCCGATGTCGAAGCGGCCGAAGGCGCGCGCAAGGCGCTCGCCGGATTTTTGCGTCAGCAGGCGAAGATGGTCCGCGCGAACTACGTATCGCCGCCGCACACGAGCGACTTTGCGTTCCTGTATCTGCCGACTGAAAGCCTGTACGCGGAAATGATGGCGCGATCGGGCCTGGCCGACGAGCTGCAGCGCGAGCATCGGGTGATGATCGCCGGGCCCAGCAATTTCCTTGCGCTCCTCAACATCGTGCAGATGGGCTTCCGTACCGTCGCGATCGAGCAGCGAACGTCGGAAGTGTGGCTGACGCTCGGGGCCGTGCGAACCGAGTTCCGCAAGTTCGCCGATGTGCTGCAGCGCGCGCAGAAGAAGCTGCAGGAGGCGAGCAACACCATCGAGGAGGCGCGCGGCAAAACGACGACGATCGAGCGTCGTCTCCGTGAGGTCGAAGGGGTCCCGGAGAACGAATCGGGCCGCCTGCTTCGCGGTGCGCAATCGGGGCGCCTGTTCGACGACGGCGTTGCCGATCCGCAGGCGCCACCCCCCGCTCCCTAGGGCCTGGACGACGAGCGATGTGGAACGCCATCTCCCGCTGGCGCCGGCGGCGCATCCTGAGTCGCGCCATGATCCCCGACGACCTGTGGGACGAAGCCTTCGGGTTGCGGCCATTCCTCTCGCTCTACACGGCGGACGAGCGCGGCCGGTTGCGCGAGAAGGTGGTGCTGTTCCTGCACGAGAAGGGCATCGTCGGCGCGCAAGGACACGAGGTCACGCCGTTGCAGCGTGTGGTCATCGCGCTCGAAGCCTGCGTCCTCGTGCTCGAACTCGACATGGCGCTCTACGACGGGTTCGAAAACGTGATCGTCTATCCGGGCGAGTTCGTCCCGGACTGGGAATGGGAGGATGAAGCCGGCGTCGTTCACCGCAACGCCGAACCGATGGCCGGCGAGGCGATGCCGGGCGGCCCGGTCGTGCTGTCGTGGCCGGACGTGGCGGCCGGCGCCGACTGGCAGGCGACCGGAATGAATCTCGTCATCCACGAGTTCGCGCACAAGATCGACATGCGCAACGGTGAGGCCGACGGATGTCCGCCACTTCCGGCCGGCATGTCCATCGAGACCTGGGCAAGCACGCTGACGAGCGCCTACGACGACTTCTGCGCCTGCGTCGATTGCGACGAACCGACCGACATCGATCCCTATGCGGCGGAGAGCCCGGCAGAGTTCTTCGCCGTGCTGTCGGAGGTATTTTTCGCGGACCCGCTCGTCCTGCGCGACGAGTATCCGGCGGTTTACGAACAGTTCACCCGGTTCTATCGCCAGGACCCGGCGGCGCGAGCGACGGCGCAAGAACCCGATTGAAGTTGCAGGCGTCCGGCGTATCCTAGGCTGCGACCGGGGCAACGACGGGCCGTCCCGATCGGGTCGTTCGCTCGCGTTCGACCTTTTGCCGGCGCACACCAACGAGGGAGGAACGATCATGCTTCGCATTGCGCTCTTCACGGCGGCGATCTTCGCCGCCGGCACCGCGTTTGCCTTTCACTGTCCGCAGGACATGAAGAAGATCGACGACGCGATGGCCAAGAATCCCAAGCTCACCGCCGCGCAGGCCGATGAAGTGAAGAAATACCGTACGGAAGGCGAAGCGCTGCACAAGGCGGGCAAGCACCAGGAGTCGGTCGACACGCTGGCCAAGGCGATGAAGATTCTCGACGTCAAATAGACGGCACAAGAATGGCGCTTCAGGCAGCCGAAGGACGCGCGGCGGACTTCGGCCGGAACGCCTTGCACACCGCCTCGTCCGTTTCGATGTAGGGCCCGCCGATCAGGTCGATGCAATAGGGAACGGCCGGAAAGATCCCGTCCAGCGTTTCCTTGATGGCCTTGGGCTGTCCCGGCAGATTGACGATCAGCGACCGGCCGCGAATCACGCCGACCTGCCGCGACAGGATCGCCGTCGGCACGTACTTCAAGCTCACTTGCCGCATCTGCTCGCCGAAACCGGGCAGCACCTTGTGCGCAATCGCGAGCGTCGCTTCGGGCGTCACGTCCCGCGGCGCAGGTCCGGTGCCTCCGGTGGTGAGCACGAGATGACAGCCCACCGTATCCACGAGCTCGATCAGCGTACGCTCGATCCGCGGTTGCTCGTCCGGAATCAGCCGGCTTTCCATCCGCCACGGCGACTTGAGCGCCGCCGTGAACCACTCGTTGAGCCCCGGGATGCCCTTGTCTTCGTAGACGCCCGACGACGCGCGGTCCGAAATCGAGACGAGGCCGATCAGAAGCGATTCCATGAAGTCCTCTTTGCGGTTCGGAGAACGCCGATCAATCGGCGTCGCCGTCGAGCGTCTTGAGCTCGCGAAAGAGCTCGCGAAACGCGTGCGGCGGCTGTCCGCGGTTGCGCTCCTCGCGGGCCTTCGTGATCAGCGCGCGAAAGCGGGGCCGGTCGAGCCGGGGCCAGCGGGCCGCCAGAAGATCGAGCGCGGCCGGTTCGGCGATGAGGCGGTCTCGCCACTGCTCGAGGTCGCGCTGTCGCGCCGAATCCAGGGCATGGCCGTGCGCCCACTGATCCAGCCGGCGCCGAATAGGCTCCGGATCGACGTCGCGCATCAGCTTGCCTACGTACTGGAGCTGTCGCTTGCGGCCGCCCCACGCGGAAATCGAGCGGGCCTCGACAATGGCCTCGACGAGACGCGGCGGGAGCGGCGCGTCGGCCGCGAGCTCCGCCAGCCGCCCCGGGTCGAGGGCGACCAGCGCCTCGCCCATGTCCTGCAACGCGTGCATTTCCGCCTTTTTTCTCGTCTTGGAAACCGGCAGGTCGCCCGCCGCATCGGCGTCGACCGCGCCGACGGCGGGCTCGGCGCGCGGTCGGCGGCGCTCTCGTTCGTCGGGCGGTGGCATCGTTCTGGCGGAAAGTGTTCCGGAAGGGGAAAAGCGCAGATTTTGCAGGGGTACCGTTTGCTATGATAGCCCCGCCCAAAATTGACTCTTCATCTTAGCGATTCGTTCGCAGGACCCGACGACAGCCTCATGACCGGCTCTCCACGCCCCGATTCTTCTTTCCCCGCACGCGCCACGGCGTCCCCCACGCCACGCAAGCCCGGGGGCGACCGCTTTCCCCTGCCCACCGCGGAAATCGAGCGCGTTGCGGAGCAGGTGCTCGACGAGGCGCGCAAAGGCGGCGCCACCGCCGCCGAGACCGACGTATCGCAGTCGGTCGGGCAGAGCGTCACCGTCCGCCGCGGCGAGGTCGAGACTGTCGCGTACAACCGCGACAAGGGCATCGGCATCACGGTCTATCTTGGACAGCGCCGCGGTCACGCGAGCACGGCCGATTTCTCCGCCGAGGCTGTGCGTGCCGCCGTCGGCAAGGCGCTCGCGATTGCGCGATTCACCGCCGAGGACCCGAATGCGGGACTGGCCGATCCCGCGCGGCTTGCGCGCACATTCCCGGATCTCGATCTCTATCATCCGTGGGAACTTGCCGTCGAGGATGCGGTTACGCTCGGTTGCGAAGCCGAGGCGGCCGCGTTTGCCGTCGATCCCCGCATCACCAACACGGAGGGCGCGTCGGTCGCCTGGAACGAATCGGAGTTCGTCTACGCGAACACGAACGGCTTCTCGGGCGGATACCGCAGTACCCGCCATCACATCGACTGCGCGGTCATCGGCGATCCCGGCGACGGCGCGATGCAGCGCGACTACTGGTACACCGCCGCCCGCGGTTCGTCGGACCTTCGCCCTGCAGCGGAAGTCGGCCGGATCGCCGGCGAACGGACGCTGCGCCGGCTCAACGCGCGCAAGCTCGGCACGCTCGACTGCCCGGTGCTGTTCGAGGCTCCCGAAGCCTCGGACATCATCGGCTCGTTCGTGAGTGCCGTGTCCGGCGGCTCGCTGTATCGCAAATCGTCGTTTCTCCTCGATTCGCTCGGCACGCAAGTCTTCTCGCCCAACGTGTCGATCCGCGAGGACCCGCACATCCCGCGTGCGCGGGCCAGCACGCCGTTCGACAACGAGGGCGTCGCGACGGCGCCGCGCGACGTCGTGCGCGATGGCATCGTGCGCGGATATTTTCTCGGCAGCTACTCGGCGCGCAAGCTGGGGATGGTCACGACGGGCAACGCAGGCGGCAGTCACAACCTCGTGGTCTCGCACGGCGACGACGATCTGCCGGCGCTGATGAAGCGAATGGGCCGGGGCCTCTTCGTCACCGAGCAGTTGGGGCAGGGCGTAAATCCCGTCACCGGAGACTATTCGCGTGGCGCCGCGGGATTCTGGATCGAGGACGGCGCGATTGCATATCCGGTCGAGGAAATCACGATCGCGGGCAATCTCAAAGACATGTATCGCGACATCGTCGCCATCGGCTGCGACGTCGATCGCCGCGGCTCCCGCCAGACGGGCTCGATTCTGATCGGCCGCATGACCGTGGCAGGGCAATAGCCGTGAACAGCCTGAACAGCATGAACAGGCGCTAGGTGCTCGAGCCTGCATTCAGCTGGATCCGGTCGTTCAGGGACCCGTTCCGCAATTCGAGCGCGGCGGCGCAGTGGATTTCCACGTTGCCGACGTCGGACACGATGGCGCTGCAGAAGGAGGCGCTCGACCTCGTCGCGAGCTTTCCGGACGCCCGGCGCGTCATCGGCCCGAACCAGGCGGAAGCGCTGCTGCGCGTCGATGCGCGAGTCGAACCCGTGCTCGCCCAACTCGCGCAGCAATACGCGATCAATTACCAGAAGAGCACCGAAGTGGAGACGCGGCTCTGGCACGCGGTGTTCGATCTCGTGAAGGCGTTCGCGGCTGCGTATGCGGCCGTGTTGCGCGTCGGCTACCCGCGCGCTGCGCACAAGCGGTGGGAGTCGCTTGTGCCCTGGGTGCTCGTCCGCCTCGTCCACTATCGCGGCATCGACGCCAAATTCCGCCTGTTTCGTTACGGCACGTGGGTCCCGGCGCAGTGGCGCGAGTTCCACGAGCTTTACGAATTCGCGCGGGCGCGCGGCTGGCAGCGCAACGAGCTTGCGTACGGCGCGGGGATGTTCTCCCGCCCGGGCGTTTGCGTCGAGCAGGAATATCTGAAGGCGCTGCTGCTGATGCGTCTCGATTCCGGCAACTTCACACCCGACCAGGTCGAGTGGGTCGCGCGCCAGCTCGATGGCTGGGCCGCGTCGCTGATGCTCGTTCCTCCGCCGGGCGCGGGCGCCACCTTTCTCGTCGACCTCACCGGATCGCAGGGTCTGCGCCGTCACGACAAGGTTCCGTCCGGCGACCGGGTGCTGCTGCTCGATGCGGGCCCCATCTACACGCAGATCGTCGAGCGGATGCGCTGGCTGCCGGAGCGGGACGACGAAGCGCCGCGCCAGGACGATCATCCGCCGCCGCGCGAGCAACGCCTGCTGCTGATGCGTCTCGCCTCGCTTTACGGCCCCGACGCAATCGCGCAATCGCCGCGGGCGACGCGCTTCGTGACGAATGCCGACATTCGCGTCGTCGTCGGTCTTGCGCCGCTCATGCGTGCCATCGCCGAAATCGACAGGCTGCCGGACGCCGCGCGCACCCCCGCCGTCACCGCGAGCTTCGACGAGGTCACCGACATGGTCACGCCGAACGCCAACGCGGACATCCACCTGCGTCGCATTCGCGGGGTCGTCTGGAAGATGGAAGACCGAAGCGACACCGGCTGCCGCCTCACCGCGCCCGCCAAGGAAGCCCCCGGCAAGCTGGGCGAGATCCTGGCGCTCAAGGAGGGCGACAGCTGGGCCCTTGCCGTCGTGCGACGGATGCAGCGGCACCAGGTGGACGAAGCGACGGTGGGTGTCGAGATCGTCGGCCGTCGGCTCGTCCGCGTGCTGTTGCGCAACTGGGTGACGCCGTCCGACTCGGCGCGCGGCGGCGCCGACAAGCCGTTCTTCGGCATCTATCTGCCGGCGCATCCGGAAAATCGCCAGATGGCCCAGCGCAGCCTGATCGGTCCGGACGAGCGCTTCGTGACCGGCGGCATGGTCGAGCTCGACACCGGCACAGCGCGTTACCTCATCCGATTCACGCAGACGCTCGAGCGTCAGCCTGGCTGGGCGTGGACGCTGTTTTCCGCGGTGCGAAAGCTATCGTCCTGAAAACTGGGATAGAATCCCCGCCCAGCAAGCGAGCAGCGGACGGTGTGTCAGGCCGTTGCCGTAACCGCCGTCAAACAAGAACGCGGGCAGCCTGTCCTGTTCGTCGGCTCGCCGACACCATTCCAACGAGGAGAGTCAAATGGAACGTCGTTCCTTCCTGAAGCACACAGGCCTCGCCGGCATTTTGGCCGCCGGATCGGCCCCGGCGTTGGCGCAGACGCCCGGCGAGGTCAAGTGGAGGCTCGCGTCGAGCTTCCCGAAGAGCCTGGACACGATTTTCGGCGGCGCGGTGACGATTTCGGAGAGGGTCGCCTCGGCGACCAACAACAAATTCCAGATCCAGGTGTTCGCAGCCGGTGAGATCGTGCCCGCATTCGGGGTTGTGGACGCCGTCCAGAACGCGACGATCCAGTGCTGCCACACCGCGCCTTACTATTTCTTCGGCAAGGATCCGACGTTCGCTTTCGGGTGCGCGATACCCTTCGGAATGAACGCCCGGCAGCAAAACGCCTGGATGTACCACGGCGGCGGGCTCGACCTGTACCGCGAGTTCCTGAAGGACTACAACATCATCAGCTTCCCCGCGGGCAATACCGGAGCCCAGATGGGCGGCTGGTTCCGCAAGGAGATCAAGACGGTCGCCGATCTCAAGGGGCTCAAGATGCGCATCGGGGGCACCGGCGGTCTGCCGCTGCAGAAACTCGGCGTGGTGCCGCAACAGATTCCGGGCGGCGAGATCTACCCCGCGCTGGAAAAGGGCACGATCGACGCCGCGGAATGGGTAGGCCCGTACGACGACGAGAAGCTCGGCTTCTACAAGGTCGCAAAGTTCTACTACTACCCAGGCTGGTGGGAAGGCGGTCCCGAGCTCGATCTGTTCGTCAACATCAAGGCCTGGTCGGACCTGCCGAAGGATTACCAGTCGATTCTCACGGCCGCCTGCCACGAAGCCAACGTCGACATGATGGCGAAGTATGACGCGGTCAACCCGCCCGCGCTGAAGCGCCTGCTCGGCAACGGCGTCAAGCTGCAGCCGTTCTCGAACGACATCATGGCGGCGTGCTACAAGGCGACGCAGGAGGTCTACGACGAGATCGCCGGCAAGAACGAAAAATTCAAGAAGATCTACGAGCCGTGGAAGAAATTCCGCGGCGACGAAGTCGAGTGGTTCTCCGTGTCCGAGAGCCGCTTCGACAACTTCATGATCGCCGCGCAGCGGCTCAAGAAGTAATCGGGAATCGACGCCGGCGCGAGTCGGCGTCCGAGCGGGGCGCGCCGGCACAGGCGCGCCCTTTTTGTCGGTGGCGTCCGGTGTCAATTGCGCCGGTGAACATCCGCTCGCCGCGATCCGCCTTGCGTCGATCGAACACCCGTGTCGGGTCAGCCGGTTGTGAACGGCCTAATTCTTCGGGGCAGGCCCCGGCGGCGGGGCGTCCGTCGGGGCTGGGGAGGGCGCCGGCTCCGCGGCCTTGTCGCCGCCTCCCCCCATCTCCTTCTCCAGCGCCTTGGTCGCGTCGTCCTGCTCCGTGCTGCCGCTGGACGATTCGCCTCCCGGCGTCGTCTCGATGGGCACCTCGATACGGATGTTCCTGATGTCGACCTTCTCTTTCGTCGCGAGGCCGCCGGAAACGATGTCGGGGAACGCGATGATGAGTCCCACCATCAGGACCTGGATGATCACGAACGGCACCGCGCCCCAGTAGATCTGTCCCGTCGTCACGCCCGCGATGCGACGCGCGGTAATCCGGTCGACGTATTCCTTCGCCGGCGCGACGCTTCGCAGGTAGAAGAGCGCGAACCCGAACGGCGGGTGCATGAACGACGTCTGCATGTTGACCCCGAGCAGCACGCCGAACCAGATGAGATCGATACCCAACTTTTCGGCGACGGGACCGATGAGCGGGATGACGATGAACGAGAGCTCGAAGAAGTCGAGGAAGAAAGCCAGCACGAAGATCAGGATGTTGACGACGATCAGGAAGCCCAATTGCCCGCCCGGCAGGCTCGTGAGCAGGTGCTCGACCCAGACGTGGCCGTTGACGCCGTAGAACGTGAGGCTGAAGACGCGGGCGCCGACCAGGATGAAGACAACGAAAGTCGACAGCTTCGCCGTCGTGTTCATCGCCTGCTTCAAAAGCGACAGCGACAGCCGTCGCCGCGCCAACGCCATGATGAGCGCGCCGCTGGCGCCCATGGCACCGCCCTCGGTCGGCGTTGCGACGCCGAGGAAGATGGTGCCGAGCACGAGAAAGATGAGCGCGAGCGGTGGGATCAGCACGAACGTCACACGCTCCGCGATCTTCGACAGGAGGCCGACGCGCAGCAGCTTGTTGACGACGGCGATCGCGAAGGCGATGCCGACGCCGACCGCCATCGTCAGCACGATCCGCTCGTCCGTCGCGACGTCCGGGTTGTACTTGTTGTAATAGATCTGCCAGTACGCCGTGGCGCCCACGATGGAGAGGATCGTCAGCACGAGGAGGGACCGGTTTCCGGTGCTGCCATCGGGCTCGCGCAGCGTCCGCGCCTCGAGCGGAAGCGCCGGCGCCCAGTGCGGCTTCACGATCGACGTGCCGATCACGTAGACGGCGTAGAGCGCGGCCAGCGTGAGCCCGGGGATGAAGGCGCCCGCATACATGTCGCCGACGGAACGTCCCAGCTGATCCGCCATGATGATCAGCACGAGCGAAGGCGGGATGATCTGGGCGAGCGTGCCCGACGCGGCGATCACGCCGGAGGCGAGCCGGCGATCGTAGCCGTAGCGGAGCATGATGGGCAGCGAGATCAATCCCATCGATATCACCGACGCAGCCACCACGCCCGTCGTCGCGGCGAGCAGCGCGCCGACGAAGATGACCGCATACGCGAGGCCGCCGCGGATGGGGCCGAACAGCTGGCCGATCGTGTCGAGCAGATCTTCGGCCATCCCGCTGCGCTCCAGGATCAGTCCCATGAACGTGAAGAAAGGCACCGCCAGCAGGGTGTCGTTCGACATGACGCCCCAGATGCGCTCGGGCAGCGCCTGGAGCAGCGTGGGCTGCAGGAGACGGAGCTCGATGCCGAGGAGCCCGAACACGATGCCGACGGCCGCGAGCGAGAACGCCACCGGATAGCCCATCAGCAGTACGATCACGAGCGCCACGAACATCAGCGGCGCAATGTTCGCAATCAGGAAGTCGGTCATGACCGCGCCTTCTTCTCGGTGCCGATCTGCTCGATCTCGGTCGCGACGGCGAGGTCGCCGCGCGAGCGAAGGATCTCTTCGGCGAGCTCCTCCTCCGCCGTCTTGGCGACGATCTTCTCGCTTGGGTCGGGCGCCAAGCCCTGCAGAAAGCCGACACGCTTGATGAGCTCTGAAACCGCCTGCACGATCAGGAGCGCAAAGCCGATCGGGACCATGAGCCGGGCGGGCCAGATGGTGAGGCCCCCGGCGTTGGTCGACACCTCGTTTCGCGTGTACGCGTCCACGAACACGGGCCACGACAGCTTCATGATCAGGATCGCCATCGGCAGCAGGAAGAACAGCGTACCGAAGATGTCGATCGCCGCACGCGCCCGAGCGGACATGCGGCCGGTGATGATGTCGATGCGCACGTGCTCGTTGTGCTTCAGCGTGTAGCCGGCGAGGAACAGGAAGATCATGGAGAACAGGTACCACTGGATCTCGAGCAGCGAATTCGAGCTCCAGTTGAACGCCTTGCGCACCACGGCGTTCGCGGCGCTGATCACGACCGTCACGAGCACGAGCCAGTAGATCGCATGACCGACGCGTTCGCTCATGCGGTCGATCAGGGCAGAGAGCGCCAATAGAGCCTTCACGCGCGGCCTCCTCGTCGGAAAGCGGGGTCCCGGGGTGTTTGTGGGTGTGCTTCCGGGGTGCGGCGATTATAGCCGCGAGCGCCGTATTGAACAGGGGGCCGGAATGAAGCGCACGAGCGGGCGCGGCGGGAATTGCGCCACCGGGCGCGTCGGACGCGGATGCTAGAATCCGGAATCCCGCATCTGCCAAACCTTGCCTGAAAACACCGTGTTCCACCGCTCCCAAACGATTGCGCAGGAGGACCCGGACGTCTGGGCCGCCATCACCGCCGAGCACCGCCGGCAGGAAGAGCACATCGAGCTGATCGCGTCCGAGAATTACGCGAGCCCAGCCGTGCTCGCGGCGCAGGGCTCGCAGCTCACCAACAAGTACGCCGAGGGCTATCCCGGCCGGCGCTATTACGGCGGTTGCCAGTACGTGGACGTCGTCGAGCAGCTCGCGATCGACCGCGCGAAGAAGCTCTTCCACGCTGATTACGCCAATGTGCAGTCCCACTCGGGGGCGACCGCCAACCAGGCTGTGTTCTTCGCGGCGCTCAAGCCGGGGGACACGGTGCTCGGCATGAGCCTGCCGCACGGTGGACATCTGACGCACGGCTCGCCCGTCAACGTGAGCGGGAAGTGGTTCAACGTCGTCGCGTACGGCCTCGATAACAAGACCGAGCTCATCGACTACGACGCCGCCGAAGCGCTCGCGCACAAGCACAAGCCGAAACTCGTGATCGCCGGCGCGTCTGCGTATTCGCGCGTCATCGACTGGAAGCGCTTTCGCGCCATCGCCGATTCGGTCGACGCCTACCTGATGGTCGACATGGCGCATTACGCGGGGTTGATCGCCGCCGGCGTCTACCCCACGCCGGTGGGCATTGCCGACTTCGTCACGAGCACCACGCACAAGACGCTGCGCGGACCGCGCGGTGGGATGATCCTTGCCAACGCCGAGTTCGAGAAACTCCTGAACGCCGCGGTGTTCCCGGGTTGGCAGGGGGGGCCGCTGATGCACGTCATCGCGGCGAAGGCGGTCGCCTTCGGCGAAGCGCTCGGCAAGGACTTCCGCCACTATCAGCAGCGGGTGCTGGACAATGCGCGTGTGCTGTCGACGGTGCTGCAGGAGCGGGGCTTGCGGATCGTCTCTGGCGGCACCGACAGCCATCTCTTTCTCGTCGATCTCCGCGCGAAGAAGATCACCGGCAAGGACGCCGAGGCGCTCCTGTCTACGGTCGGCATCACGTGCAACAAGAACGCGATCCCCAACGATCCCGAAAAACCGTTCGTCACGTCGGGCGTCCGCCTCGGCAGTCCGGCCATCACGACGCGCGGCTTCACCGAGCTCGAGTGCGAGGAGCTCGCGCATCTCATCGCCGACGTGCTCGACTCACCGGCCGACGACAACGCGCTCAGGAAGGTGCGTGCCAGCGTGCACGCGCTGACGAGCAAGTTCCCGGTCTACGGATGAGCTTCCTGGACGACCCTCCGCGCTTTGCACTTCCGGGCAATTCGCACTCGTGAGCGGCCCTTCGTGCTGATTTCCCGCAGCTGCCTTTCTAGCGCATGAAGTGCCCGTTCTGCGGCCACACGGACACGCAAGTGATCGACTCGCGCGTCTCCGAGCCGAGCGGATCGATACGGAGGCGGCGCCGCTGCATGAGCTGCACGAAGCGCTTCACGACGTACGAGACGGTCGAGCTGCGACTGCCGCAGGTCGTGAAGACCAACGGCACGCGCTCCGACTTCGACGTGATGCGCGTGCGCAATGGCTTCCAGCGCGCCTTGCACAAGCGCCCCGTGCCGACGGAGCTCGTCGACCAGGCGGTCGACCGCGTGGTCGCGCGCGTGCTGGCGCTCGGCGAACGCGAGATTCCATCGCGGCAGGTGGGCGAGCTCGTGATGCAGGAGCTCTATCTGCTGGACAAGGTCGGATACATACGCTTCGCGTCGGTGTATCGGAGCTTCCAGGACGTGTCCGACTTCCGTGACGCGCTGAAGGAAGTGGAGTCGCCGGGGAAGCGCGCACGAAAGTAGGGTCAGAGACGAGTTTCGCGCCGTTGCGAATCGGAGCCAAGGGCGAATTTCGTGTCGTCAAGGTTCAAGCTGCGAAACAAGGCCCGCAGACCGACTTCGCACCCTCGGCTTCAAGGTCTACGGTTGCATTGATTGGTCTCCGACGCCCGATTTTCACCGTTCCCAAGAATTCGTCTCCGACCCTGATTTCCGCGCGTCTCTGACCCTGATTTCCGTGTCCGATCCCAAGTTCTCCGACGCCGACCGCGCCCACATGACGCGGGCCCTGGCGCTCGCGGCGAACGGGCTGTACACCACGACGCCCAATCCGCGCGTCGGCTGCGTGATCGTCAGGGCTGGCGAAGTCATCGGCGAAGGCTGGCACGAGCGCGCCGGCGCACCCCATGCCGAGATCAACGCGCTCGCGCACGCGAAGGCGCAGGGCCGCGATGCGCGCGGCGCCACGCTCTATTCCACGCTCGAGCCGTGCAATCACGTGGGCCGCACGGGTCCGTGCGCGGAAGCCATCATCGCCGCGGGCGTCGCGCGCGTCGTCGCAGCGATGGCGGATCCCAACACCGAGGCCGAAGGCGGCGCGGCGCGGATGCGCGCGGCCCGCATCGATGTCGACGTCGGGCTGTGCGAGGCCGAGGCGCGCGAGCTCAACGTCGGCTTCGTGGCCCGAGTGACGCGCGGTCGGCCTTGGGTGCGGCTCAAAGCAGCGGCAAGCCTCGACGGCCGCACCGCGCTCGAATCGGGCGAGTCGCAGTGGATCACCGGCGAGGCGGCCCGCGCCGACGGCCACCACTTTCGCGCAAGAGCGTGCGCGATCCTGACCGGCATCGGCACCGTTCGACGCGACGATCCACAGCTGACCGTGCGCGCGGTCGCCACAAAACGCCAGCCGCGGCGCATCGTGGTCGATCGCGATGCGGAAACGCCGGCATCGGCCAGGGTGCTGACGGATGGCGACGCGTGGATGGTGACGACGGGACGGAGAAATCCGCAGTGGCCCGCCGGGACCGACGTGCTGTCGTTTCCGGACGCCGATGGGCGCATCGATCTCGCTGCGCTCATGCGGGAGTTGGCCTCGCGCGGCATCAACGAGCTGCACGTGGAAGCGGGCGGCAAGCTCAATGGCGCGCTGTTCGCTGCGGCGCTCGTCGACGAAGTCGTCGTCTATCTGGCCCCTTGTCTCATCGGCGATCCGGCGCGTGGCATTGCGGAGTGGCGGACCGGACTTGCCAAACTGTCCGACCGGATTCCGCTGAGCATCGTCGACGTGGCGCGCGTCGGCGATGACCTGCGCATTCTGGCACGCGTTCGACGGGAGGTCTGATGTTCACCGGCATCGTGCAGGCGACGGGAAGGATTGCCGCGACGGAGCGGAAGGCGGACGGCATTCGCATCGCGCTCGATATCGGGATGCACGAGTCGGCCGACGTCGCCATCGGCGACAGCGTCGCGATCAACGGCTGCTGCCTCACGGTCGTCGAGGTCAACGGCTCGACCCTCACGTTCGACGTCTCCGCCGAGACGCTCGCGTGCACGACCGGCCTCGATCGCATCGGCGACGTGAACGTGGAAATGGCGCTGCGCCTCTCCGACCGGTTGGGCGGCCACCTGATGACCGGCCACGTCGATGGCGTCGGGACCGTGACGGCGTTCGAGCGCGTCGCCGAGGATGCCGGCGGAAGCTGGCGCCTGGAGGTCGACGCGCCCGCCGGGATCGCGAAGTTCGTCGCTGCGAAAGGGTCGATCGCCGTACACGGCGTGAGCCTTACCGTGAACGGGGTTGCAGGCTCGCGCTTTCACGTGAACCTGATCCCGCACACGCTGGCGGTCACGACGCTGAAAGCGCTCGCGATCGGAGCGAAGGTGAATCTCGAAGTGGATCTCGTCGCGCGTTATGTCGCGCGGCTGCACGAAAGCCGGTAACGAAAGACGCCGGGCGCCACGACGGCGCGCCCGAGAGCTTACCTAGTCTTTGCTGATCAGCCGCCAGGACACGCGATGCTTGAGGCTGGGCCCGCCAGCCATGCGAATGCCGAAGCTGAAGACCTGGCCCTTCGCCCCCACCCCGGAAGCCTGTGAAACCGCCGTCGTCGTGACCTGCATGCTCACGTCGCCGGTATTGCCCTGAATCAGGGCGATACCCGAAACGCCGCCGATGTCCACGGAGGGCACCACGCTTCCTCCGGACTCGAGCACGGAGTTCCCGCTCGTGAAATCGCGGGCGTAGAGCGTGGACGTGAGATCGCCGAGGCAAGGGTCGTCCGTTCCCTTGGAAAACGCGAACACGACGGTTTGCACGTCGGCGAAGACGTCGGTGGTGATTTTCTGCTTGGGGTCGAGAGCATCCTGATACCAACCGCGTCCCGTCGCGGGTGTCGAAAAGCCAGCGACCGTGGACCCGCTGACCGCGTTGAGGTCGGCGCGGGAATACGGCGTCGCCGGCACGGGTCCCGCTGCCGTCCGCGTGCCGTCCTTGATAACGTACAGCGAGTTGATGACGCTAGCGTCGTTGACGTCAGGCAAGTCGAGCAGCTTGCCTGTGCCGACGAACAGGTAGCGGTCGACGTTGTTGTTCTGATCGATTTCCACGCGAACGCCGGTCGTGATGGGCTGATCCTTGCCGCTCGGGTCCTTCAGCTTCGCGATCAGGTCGGCGCTCGTAGGCCAGCTCGTGGGGTCGGAAAGGTCGAATCGCCAGACGTTCCCCTTGAGATCGCCGCCGTAGGCCTGGAGCGCGTACGGGTCCTTGCGGCTGGATGTAAATGCGCGAATCGTCGAAAGGCCGCTTGGGTCGGCGTCGGTGCCCACCCCGGTCGAGAACGTATGGAGCAGATCGCCCGTTTTCGGGTTGAGGACGTAGAGCTTGCCCACGCCATCCTTGTTGTTGTAACCCGATACGACGAGCGCAACCCAGCCGAAGCGCCTGGTCTTCACGAGTGTCGGTGCATCGAACACATAGCCCAGGTTTTCGAAGCCCGGGTCCGACGAGGACTTTTCCCATAGCACGCGATTGGAGGACACGATGTCCGCCTCGGTGTCCGTCAAGCTGACGGGCGTCGTTACGTCGAGCGCGTAGACCGCGCGTCCGCCCGCACCGAGCCCGCCGACCAGCATCGTGTGCCAGTCGCTGTGGGCCGCGTCCGCGGGAGCGCTGCTGGTGTTGGTGTAGGCAAAGTCGACGTCCCACACCCGCGGCGTCGCATTGACGTAGAACTTGTGGGAGAAAAGCGGCGCGCCGGTGTAGTGGTAGCTCAGGGCCCCGAGCTGAAAATCGGTTGCTGGCTTGGTGCCTTGACGGTTGGGGTCGTCATTGTGGAAAAGGACATTGGGAATGTACGCCCAGGCTTCTTTGCCGGCATCGGTCACGCTCGCGGAATCGATGAATGCATGGAGCATGCCGTCGTTCGCCCCGGTGTACACCATGGGCGTTCTTGCGCTCTTCGCTGCCACGAACTCCGTGTAGCCAGGCTGGGTGTCGGAGTAGGGGAGACCGGGTGCGCCGACGACCACCGCGCCGGAATAGACGATGTCGCCGAGCGCGTGCGTTCGCTTGCGAAAATTCGTGCTGCCCAGGCCCTCGTTCGACGCGTCGCCGCGCAGGAAATTGAGGACATCCTGCGAAGAGGGCGGCGTGGCAGTGACCGCAGCCCAACCGGCATTGAGCGATGTCTGCTGCGATGCGGAGAGGTTCGCAAGCCGGAATGGCACCGCGTTCTTCGAGTCGTCCGTCGTGACGATCTTGCGAGCCGTGTCCCATCCCGTGCCCAGCGCCTGCAGATCGAGCTGTTGCTGCGCCGACCAGACCGGCCGATTGAGCGGATTGCCGTCGGCATCGGCAGGCAGAGCGCCGGTCCTCGTGTCGAGAGCGTACTTCCTGAGATCACCGGTCCACTGCGAGTCATAGCTCGTCAGGTAGCCGAAATTTCTCGTATTGGTGATCCGCGCCCCCGCGAGTGCAATTCCGGTGCCGGTGCCGTTCGGACCGACGAAGTCGGTCAGCGCGCTGACAATGCTTTCTGCGAGCTCCTGCGGATTCGCGGCATTGAAATACTTGCCCCGGCTGTTGAGGGCAGCGTGCCAGAGGTCGTCGATGGAGTCCGTCGCCCCCACCCCCGTCGGCGCAGGCCAATCCCGCGTTCCGGCCGTGATGGCGGCGAGGCCCGCCGCGTCGACGCTTCCTCGGGCGCCGATCGAAAGGCCGTACAGCGTGACATGCTGCCAGGGCGCATTCACGTCCTGCACGTTATTGGTGAAATCGGACCGCAGATCGTTGATCCAGTACCGCATCGACAAGTCGGCGAGGCTGTTGCTGCTCGCAGTGGGTCCTTCGTAGTACGGCCGCGGGAACGGACTGCCCGGTGTGAACCCCGGGACCGGTCCGGGGAGGCTGCCCGGAACGTTCTTGTCCTGGTCGCCGACGCTGGCTCCGCTCAGCGGAATGTTCCAGTAACCGTCGGTCGACAGCAGGTGGTAATTCCGCTGGCACCGACCCATCACGGGGTCCAGCGGGTCGGCGGCGCCGGGAAGCCCCGAGTTGCCGGAGTTCGCAAAGTACTCGCCGACGCGATAGACGGCGTCGGGGAGCGGAGTTTGGCCGGTGGGGACAACGCCGTAGAGACGATTGAACCAGCTGGTCTTCTGCGTTGCGTCGAAAGGCTTCACGTTGAGGAACAGGTTGCCCTTGTCGACGTCGTTCTCCCACAGCGTGTGAAAGCCGACGCGCGCGTTATCCTCGCTCAGCGCGAGGAACGCAAGGCCGGCGGCGCTTTTCATGGACAGAATGCGGGTGCGGTAAAAGGCGTACCACTTCGCAAAGTTGGACATCTCCGCCGCGTAAGTGCGGCCGGTGGGATTCGCGGCCGTTACACCATTGACCAGGAAGCCCGTCGACTTGATGTCGACGCGGGTAAAGGCCTGCGGATCGAAGGCTTTCACCGCGTCTGTGCCATAACGGACGTATCTGTAGACCGCATCCCAATTGTCCTGGCACGGCGCGACGCCGAAGCCACCTGCGGTCTTGTTCGAGCAGAACTGAACCTTCGAGATGGTGTAGTAGTACGGATTGCCGGTGACCGCGGCGGACGTGCTGAAAATGCATTTCTCGTTCGCGTTTCCACAAGCGGTAGCGAGCCCGGTGGCGACGTCGAGAGAATTCGGATAGTTGTACCCCGCCGCGATCGCCGGAGTCGTCCAGTCGGATGGACCGAGGGGCGATGTCACCTGAGAGTACACGCGACCATTGAGACGGCACTTCGAGCCGTCGCCAAACGCTGTCGCCAGCTCCGATGCCGTCGGGGTGGGGCCAGCAATGAGCGCGTTGCACCAAGCGGTGTCCGGATAGCCGGTTTCGAGATTCGCGGTGCTGCCGCTATTGGCGCCGGGGTAGCCTGCGAAGCCGTTGACGTAGACGCTGGTCCACGGGCCCGAGCAGGCCGCACTGGTCCCCGCGCACGGAAGATCCGAGCCATCAGGCTTCTTGCCGGGACTCCAATTGACGCTGGCGCGATAGTACTGCGCGTTGTAGCTGTCGCTGCGGTAGGGAGGATCCGCGGCGAAGGTGAAACTGGGCGACAGACCGCACGGCGGCTTGAATCCGGTACTCGTGGATCGACAATGGCCCACCGTGCTGAAGCCGGTCGTCAGCGACAATTCGCCGACGTAGTCCGGCAGGTACTCGTTGTTCATGCTGAGCGAGTCGTCCAGCGTGAACATGATGTTCGGCTTGACCGGATTGAGTCCCTGCAGCGGGATCTCGGTAAGAAGGCTGGTCGTGATCGGTGCGGCGTACACGGCCAGCGGTTCGAATGCCAGCGCGACAGCAACGAGGGCCGCGCAACACCTGCTGACCGCTGTGGGGCGGGACGAATTCATGGTGCTGCTCCTGGAAACCGCCGGTGGCGTCGTCGCTATCGCAGAATCGCCTGCGCGTAGGCCACGGTATTGCGGGGGCCCTCGACGCGAACCGTGACGCGGTAAAACGCGTCGCCGGGACGGACGAGACCTTCGTAGTGTTGCGTCCCTGCGTCGGCACCCAAAGCGACGCCCGAGAGATTGCAATTGCTGCCTACCGCTGCGCCCGGGCCGAGACACATGCGCTCGATCACGTAATAGCTCTTGTTGTTTGCCACGTCCTCCGGAACGAGGTCGGTCTTGAGACCGGAGGCGGCAACCTTCGCAGCGGAAGTCAAGGCGTCGGGGATTTCCGGAATGGGGGCATTGGCGGGCAGGCAGCCCCCGCCGGTCGCCTGGACGCACGCGTAGTAGTTCTGTGCCGGCAGATCCGCGGTCTTGTCGGCGATCACCGGGTTCGGCACCGCGGGGCTTGCAACCGGATCGAAGAGTGCCGCCACGGCCTGTTCGATGCTGCGGTCGACCGCTTGGATCGCAGATTGCTTGAAGCCGAGATTGCCGGCCACGACCGTGGCCGTGTCCGCAGAGCGGATCAGAGCGATGCCGGCGAGACTGAGCGCCACCATGACCAGCAGCGCGATGAACATGACCACGCCGCGTTGCCTGCCAACACCGGAAGACCGGCCGCCAGCGCGGGTTGAATGAACGAAGACGCTTTTCATGGGCTGTTCCATAGCGCGTTGCGAAGCGGAACGATGGTTTCGAGCACCTTGTAGCGGTAGTGCTGGTCATCCGCGCTCAGGTTCATCGAGACCTCGCACGTCGGGGCTGGATCGCAGAACATGCCGAGCTTGCCGGACGGCATGGCATTGGGATACTGCGGTGTGACCACGTCCTTCTCGAACTGCGTGCTACGCGTGACGATCGCGACGCGAACCGCGCGCATCTGCCGTATCGACGGGGTGCCGGGTGTGCAGCCCGGGGGCAGGGGAAGCGGCAACAGCAGATTCGCCGGCGACCAGGCACCGACCGGATCGGTCCACACGAGCACGCCGTCACAATTGGCGTCCACGCCGTATTGAGCCTTCAGATTGACGATGTCGTTCACGATCGGGCTCGGCGGCGGCGGGGCGGCGGGGTTCGGCAGCAGGTTCTGCGAACGCAGGACATGGTTCGTCGCGTCCACGGTGTATTCGACGCGTCCCATGGCGGCGGCCTGACCCAGATTCACGAGCGTGGCGTTGACCGCCCCGTACGTGACACCCATGTTGCCGGCGATCGGCGTGTGCGCAATCGTTGCAAACCCGTTGGCGTCGACGCTGACACCGCCGGCATTGATCGTCGACAGCGTGCAGTTGGCGCCCTCCTTGGCGACGATGACGTCGCCCTGGCTGAACGCAATCGGAGCTCGTACAACATAGGGCTGCGCGCCGGTGGCCGGACTGTTAAAGGGGATTGACGTGGACAGAGAGCTCGATCCGCCATAGAACACCGTGATCGTGTCGGGGTCGTTGTCGCTGGCACCGGGCTGGATCATGACCGGAAGCGGGCGGAACTGGGTGCACGTGTCGAGGCTGTCAGCAGCGGACGCGATACCGTTGCCGGCCATGGAAAGATCGCGGCCAAGAACGTACATCGAATAGCTGGCGTTTTGCTGGGCGTCGCTTCCTGCGGTGATCGTGCGCTTTTGCCCCTCGCTGATTTCGTAAACCTGGTAGATGACCAGCACGAGCAGCATGCTGATCACGATGCTGATCATCACCTCCATCAGTCCGACGCCTGCCTGGGCACGCGGGTTGCGACGCATCGGGGTTTTCACAGTGCGTTCTTTCCGATCTGCGCTGTCATCAGGTATCGATGCTTTTCGGTCTCTCCCGGAAGCTGCCAGAACACGGTCACCACGACTGTCCGGCTTTCGGGAGAAAGGCCGGGCTGCGTGAGATCCACCGTGGGCGGATACGTGGCCGCCGACGGCAGCAAGCTGCTCGCCTTTGTCTGCCAATCGGTGAGCTTCGCGCCCCCGGAACCGAATTGCGTGTCCATTTGTGCTGCGGTCATCGTCCACATTTCAGCGACCATTGCGCTCGCGAGGTTCGCAGCCTCCGTGCGAAACCGGGCATCGTTGGTGATGCGGATCGAGCTGCCGAGCAACCCGATAAGCCCGAGGATGCCGAACGAGAAGATCAGGATCGCGATCAGCGCCTCGAGCAGATAGCTGCCGAGCTGGAAGCGGCAAGGCTTTCCCGCGTGACGACGAGGATCGGTGGAGGGGGACGGTCGTGGAAGTCTCATGTTCAGCAACGCCTGGGATCGTCGGCGGGAAGATTGGTATCGGGGTCGCAGAGCCGAAGGCCGCGCGGCTTGTTCGCGGCCGGCGGGGCTGGATCGTCGACGATGATGCGAAGGGGACGGCCCTCGCCCGGCACGACAGAGGCGATGTCGATCATTCGAATGTGATCGTCCGGGTTGGCGGGATCGATCTCGACCCGGCCCAGGCCGTTGAACACCACCTTGAGCTGCCCGGCCGGCGTGACGGCGATCGCCGAGTTCTTGCCGCCCTCGGCCTTGGCGTAGCTCTGCAGGACCTTGTGCGTGGCGTCGTCGTCACCCAGGACCCAGAACTGCCAATCGGCGTTCGTTCCGCCATTGGTAAGCTCGAACGTGACTCGCTTGTTGCGGTTGGCGGCTTCCGTCGCTGCCGCGCGCAGTCCGTTGACGATCGACTCGGACGTGGAGCGTATCTCGCTGTTGCGCAGGAACGTGGTGAACGACGGCGCCGCGAGGAAGATGAGCAGGGCCCCGATCGCGATCGCGACCATGAGCTCGATCATCGTGAATCCCCCCGCGGCGGAGCGCAACGTCACCTCAGCAGTCCCCGTTCTTGCGGGTGGTCCAGCAGGTGTTCGATGTAGCCCATCCCGATGGAGCCGACGTGGTCTTGCGGAGGTTGGCTTCGTTGATGGTGTAGACGAAGTGGGTTCCCGGACTGAACGTATCGGTGGCCGTGATCGTGTAACCGGTCGCGCTCAGGACGGGACACGCGTAGGTGAAGAATTTGGCGTTGCCGGGCAGGTAGATCTTGCCTGCGGGAGCGGCCCCCGACGCCGGAGCGATGCACTCCCCCGGATACGTCCGGTTATCCAGGAAAAACTGCTCCATCCGCGTCCGCATGTCCGCGAGGTTCGAGCGCGCCTCGACGAGCCTGCTGCGCGTGATGTAGTCGAAGTACGCGGGCAATGCGACGGCGGCGATGATGGCGATCACGGCGACCGTGATCATGACTTCGATGAGCGTGAATCCGTACGCGGAAGGCTTGCTGCGCAACAGCGTTCTCATAATGGGTCCTTTCCGGTGGCGGTATGCTAGGGCCGTGACCTGCGCCCGGCAAACGGTCCCGACTAACGGGCGCTGAGCGCGAACGGACGGAGACGGTCGCGGGCACGAAGCCTTGCCGCAAATTGCCCGGAGCGGATGACAATGGCATTTTGCGCCCGTGAGGCCGGCTCTTTGCCGCTGTGCGACCGACGGCGCGCAGGGGCGCATGTACGGTGTGCGCGGCGGCGCGGTTCAGGGACAGCTGGTGCTCGTGCGCTCCGTGCGCACGCGTCCGCTGTTGGCGAGCACGACGTGCATCGCGCGCTGGCCATGGCGGCAAAGGGTGAACGTACCCATCTGCAGCGCGCCGCTCAGCATGCGTGCGCTGCCGAGGCTCGTGTACGACACATAGTCGTCGACCGGCCGATTGGCCGTTATCGTGATGCCGCGTGACGGCCGTCCGTCGATCTCCAGGATTCGCTCGCCGGCATCGATGCGCCCGTTCTCGTTTTCATCGACGAACACGAGGAAGCCCTGCTCCCAGCCACCAGCGTCGACGCACTGGCGCTGGTCGGGCGATTTGCAAACGCTCACGCGATAGTTGGTGCGGATCGCCTCGGTGCGGGCGCGCGTCATCGTCTCGGCAAGATGTTTTGCCTGGTTGGCGAGCTCGTACGCGCCAAGCCATTCGTGAAACGCGGGCGCGCCCGCCGCGAGCAGCACGGTGACGATTGCGACCGCGACCAGCAGCTCGACGAGAGTGAAGCCGCCGCACACGGTACGAGACGCAGCACGCGTAACGGCACGGATGGCGATGGGCATGGGGATCTCGGTGGGCAATAGCGGTCGCTCGTGAAAGTACTCGACCGCCGACCTTCCACAAATGGGGCTCTCGACTTAGGTCCGATGTCCGATGGCGGGCCGACGGACTTGGCGCCGGCGATCGCGCCGCGCGATCGCCGCGTCTTGACGAAAACTATTTGAGGTCTAAGATATTCATGTTGAAACCATTAAGTAGGGAGCGCGCGTGGGAGTGGCCGGGCGCCTGAGTTCCAACGGCACCGCCGACGACGCCGAGTCGCGCGTCCACGACGAGCATCACGAGACGCTGCGCCTGTGGCTGCGGCTCCTGACCTGCACGCTGACCATCGAAGGCAAGGTGCGCGCCCGGCTGCGCGAGCGGTTCGCGACCACGCTGCCGCGCTTCGACTTGATGGCGCAGCTGGAACGCAATCCGCGAGGGCTTAAGATGGGCGAGCTTTCCCGCCGTCTGATGGTCACCGGGGGCAATGTGACGGGCATCACGGACCAGCTTGTCGCCGAAGGGCTGGTGCGTCGCGAGCCGATCGTCGGCGACCGGCGCGCGTATGCCGTGCAGCTGACGCCGAAAGGCAAGCGTGCGTTCGACGCGATGGCCGCGGAGCACGAGCGGTGGGTCGAGGAGCTGATGTCCGGTCTCACGCGAGCGGAGCGCGATCGGCTGTACGCGCTCCTCGGCCGGCTCAAATCCACGATCCGCGAACACGACAAGGAAGCGCTGTTGAAGGAAGTGCGCCCATGACGACGATGCGCCCGCTGCAGCCGTTTCGCGACTATCGCGCCACGCACTTCCGATGGGAACTCGATGCCGGCGCGCAAGTCGGGACGATCACGCTCGATCGTCCCGAGAAGAAGAATCCGCTGACGTTCGATTCGTACGGGGAGCTGCGCGACCTCTTTCGCGGGCTCGTCGGCGCGAGCGACGTCAAGGCGATCGTGATCCGCGGCGCCGGCGGCAACTTCTGCTCCGGCGGCGACGTCAACGAGATCATCGGGCCGCTGACGCGGATGTCGATGCCGGAGCTCCTCGACTTCACGCGGATGACCGGCGACCTCGTGAAAGCCATGCGCCATTGCCCGCAGCCGATCGTCGCCGCCGTCGACGGCATCTGCGCGGGCGCCGGAGCGATGATCGCGCTTGCATCGGACTTCCGCTTCGGCGTTCCGGGTGCGCGCACCGCATTCCTGTTCACGCGTGTTGGCCTCGCGGGCTGCGACATGGGTGCCTGCACGTTGCTGCCGCGGATGATCGGCCACGGGCGCGCCTCCGAGCTCCTGTACACCGGACGTGCGATGACGGCCGAAGAGGGACTGGCGTGGGGGTTCTTCAACCGCGTGGTCCCCGCGGACACGCTCGCAGCCGAGGCAGATGCGCTCGCACGATCGCTCGCCTCAGGGCCGTCGTTCGCGCACGCGATGACGAAGACGCTTTTGCACCAGGAGTGGGCGATGGATCTCGACGCGGCCATCGAGGCCGAAGCGCAGGCGCAGGCCATCTGCATGCAGACCGCCGATTTTCGCCGCGCGTACGACGCCTTCGTCGCGAAGACGAAGCCCAGGTTCGAGGGCAACTAAGCCCTGGCTCTACGCGGCAGCCCATGGACTTCGCGTCGACACGATCCGGCCCTGACCGTTCGCATCTCGACTGGCCGTTCTTCGCCGACGAGCACCGCGCGCTCGCAGCGGAGCTCGATGCGTGGGTGGCCAACTCGCTTCCGCGCAGCGATCACACCGATGTCGATGGCAGTTGTCGCGAACTCGTGCGCGCACTCGGGGCGGGCGGCTTCCTGCGTTACTGTGTGCCGGCATCGCACGGCGGCGCACTGCCGGCGGTCGATTCGCGCGCGTTATGCGTCGCCCGCGAGACGCTCGCCTGGCACGACGGCCTCGCGGATTTCGCGTTCGCGCTGCAAGGCCTCGGCAGCGGCGCGATCACGCTTGCCGGCAGCGATGCGCAGAAGGCCCGCTGGTTGCCCGCCGTGGGCGAGGGCAGGGCGATCGCCGCATTCGCGCTGTCCGAGCCCGACGCGGGCTCCGACGTGGCCGCGATGACCGCTCGCGCCGTTCGCGACGGCGGCGAGTGGGTGCTGGACGGTTGCAAAACGTGGATCTCGAACGGCGGAATCGCCGACTTCTACTGCGTCTTCGCGCGCACCAGCGAGGCCGCCGGCTCGCGCGGCATCTCGGCGTTCATCGTGCCCGCCGACAATGCCGGATTGACCGTCGCCGAGCGCATCGAAATCATCGCGCCGCATCCGCTCGCGCGCATCGAGCTTGCTGCATGTCGCGTGCCGCAAGACGCGCTGCTCGGGGCCGAGGGCGACGGCATGAAGCTCGCGCTCCGCACGCTCGACATCTTTCGCGCGTCCGTCGCGGCCGCGGCGCTCGGTTTCGCGAGGCGGGCGGCGCACGAAGCGCTGGAGCGGGCGCGGAACCGCGCGATGTTCGGCGGCACGCTCGCCGATACGCAGCTCGCGCAGGCGAAGCTTGCCGAGATGGCGTTGTCGATCGACGCCGCCGCGCTGCTCACCTATCGCGCGGCGTGGCTGCGCGACGTGAAGGGCGCGCGGGCCACGAAGGAGGCGGCGATGGCCAAGTGGTCGGCCACCGAATCCGCGCAGGACGTGATCGACCAGGCGGTGCAGATGTTCGGCGCGCTCGGTGTGACACGCGGGCAGATCGTCGAGCGGCTCTACCGCGAGATCCGCGCGCTGCGGATCTACGAGGGCGCGACCGACGTGCAGAAGCTCGTCGTCGCACGCGAGCTCCTGCGCCGCTGACACACGGGGGGAAGATGGCCTGCACAGCGCACGTCGACACGTTCGCGCGCGACAACCTGCCGCCGCGCGATCAATGGCCGGAACTCCTGTTCCTGCTCCCCGAGCTTCAGTATCCCGAGCGGATGAACTGCGCGACGATGCTGCTCGATCGTGCGATAGAGCGGGGGCGGGGCGATCACCCCGCTGTCCTCTCGCCGGACGGCGTCTGCTGGACGTACCGGGAGCTCAACGCTCGCGCGAACCGCATCGCCCGCGTGCTGACCGAGGACCTGGGTGTCCTGCCGGGCAACCGTGTCCTCTTGCGCGCGCCGAACAGCCCGATGCACGCTGCCTGCTGGTTCGCCGTCATCAAAGCCGGCGCGATCGCGGTCGGCACCATGCCGCTGCTGCGCGCGAAGGAGCTGACGGACATCGTCACCAAGGCGCAGGTGTCGCATGCGCTGTGCGACGACCGCCTCGCAGCCGAACTCGACGCCGCGCGCCCCCGCTGCCCGTCGTTGCGCACCGTGTGCCTGTTCGGCGCCGATGGGCCCGGCTCGCTCGGCGCACTCGCCGCGACCAAACCCGCGACGTTCGACGACGTGGATACGGCGGCCGAAGACACCGCGCTCATCGCTTTCACCTCGGGCACCACCGGCAAGCCGAAGGGAACGATGCACTTTCATCGCGATGTTATGGCGGCCTGCGACTGCTGGCCGCGCTCGACGCTGCGCGCGTCCGCAGACGACATCTTCATCGGCAGCCCGCCGCTTGCGTTCACGTTCGGGCTGGGCGGGGAGCTTCTCTTTCCGCTGTCGCTCGGCGCGGCGACGCTGCTCGTCGAAAAAACGTCGCCCGATGCGCTGCTGCCGCTCATCGCAAAGCATCGCGCGACGGTGCTGGTCACGGCGCCGACGTCCTACCGCGCCATGGCGCTCGAGGCCGGGCAGCACGACCTCTCGTCACTGCGCAAATGCGTGTCCGCCGGCGAGGCGCTGCCTGCCGCGACGCGGCAGATGTGGAAGGACGCGACCGGCATCGAGATCATCGACGGGATCGGCTCGACCGAGATGCTGCACATCTTCATCTCGCACGACGAGGCGCACGCCAAGCCCGGCGCCACCGGGCGCCCGATCCCCGGATACGAGGCGTGCGTGATGGACCCGTCGGGCAAGCCGTTGCCCGCGGGCCAGGTAGGACTTCTCGCGGTGAAAGGCCCTACCGGGTGCCGCTATCTCGCCGACGAGCGCCAGTCGACGTACGTCAGAGGCGGCTGGAACTACACCGGCGACGCGTATCTCGTCGACGCCGACGGCGACTTCGTCTACCAGGCGCGGGCGGACGACATGATCGTCAGCGCCGGCTACAACATTGCCGGGCCGGAAGTCGAGAGCGCGCTCCTGTTGCACCCCGCGGTCGCCGAATGCGGCGTCGTGGGCGCGGCGGACGAAAGGCGCGGGCAGATCGTCAAGGCGTTCGTCGTGCTGAAGCCGGGCGTCGCGCCGGACGAGGCGACGACGCGCGCGCTGCAGGATCACGTCAAGCAGACGATCGCGCCCTACAAGTACCCCCGCGCGATCGAATACCTCGAGGCGTTGCCGCGGACCGAGACCGGCAAGCTGCAGCGCGCGAAGTTGCGGCAGCGCGAAGAGGGTCCGAGCTGACGCTGGCCGGATCTGGCATCGAAAGCGCCGACGGGCGATAATCGCCTTGTTACTGCGTCGCGCCCGATTCACGGTGCCGATGCCGGTCTTTCCCCGCCTTCGCGACAAGCGACCTGGAGCTCCTCATGAACGCGCCCGAGCGTCTTCAATCCGAAGCGAAGGCAAAGTTTTCGTGGGACGACCCGCTGCTCCTGACCGAGCAGCTGACCGAGGAAGAGCGAATGGTGCGCGACACCGCGCACGCCTACGCGCAGGAGAAGCTCCTGCCGCGCGTGACGGAGGCTTTTCGCCATGAGAAGTCGGATCCGGAGATCTTCCGCGAGATGGGCGCGCTCGGCCTCCTCGGCGCGACGCTTCCCGCGGACTACGGCGGCGCCGGGCTCAGCTACGTCTGCTACGGACTCATCGCCCGCGAGATCGAGCGCGTCGATTCCGGCTATCGCTCGATGATGAGCGTCCAGAGCTCGCTCGTGATGTACCCGATCTACACGTATGGTTCGGACGCGCAGCGGAAGAAGTATTTGCCGAAGCTCGCCACCGGCGAATGGATCGGCTGCTTCGGGTTGACGGAGCCGAATCACGGGTCCGATCCGGGCTCGATGATCACGCGCGCGCATGCCGCCCAGGGGGGAGGGTATCGGGTGACGGGCAGCAAGATGTGGATATCCAATTCGCCGATCGCCGACGTCTTCGTCGTCTGGGCGAAGACCGACGACGGCGTGATCCGCGGTTTCCTCCTCGAGAAGGGAATGAAGGGGCTGACCGCGCCGAAGATCGAAGGCAAGTTCAGCCTGCGCACCTCCATCACCGGCGAGATCGTGATGGACGACGTGGCGGTGCCCGGAGAAAACCTGCTGCCGAACGTCCGCGGCCTCAAGGGCCCGTTCGGATGCTTGAACAGCGCGCGCTACGGCATCGCCTGGGGCGCGCTCGGCGCGGCGGAAGCGTGCTGGCACGCCGCGCGGCAGTACACGCTCGACCGCAAGCAGTTCGGCCGTCCGCTCGCCGCGAACCAGCTGATCCAGAAGAAGCTCGCCGACATGCAGACCGAGATCGCGCTTGGACTGCAGGGCTGCCTGCGTCTCGGCCGCTTGAAGGACGACGGCAAGGCGGCGCCCGAGATTACGTCCATCCTGAAGCGCAACTCGTGCGGCAAGGCGCTCGAGATCGCGCGCATGGCGCGCGACATGCACGGCGGCAACGGAATCGTCGACGAGTTCCACGTGATCCGCCACGTGCTCAATCTCGAGACCGTCAACACCTACGAGGGCACGCACGACGTCCACGCGCTGATCCTCGGCCGGGCGCAAACCGGCATCTCGGCGTTCTCGTAAGCCGTCGTGATGAAGCTCTACGACTACTTCCGCTCGTCCGCCGCGTACCGCGTCCGCATCGCGCTCAATCTGAAAGGCGTCGCGCCCGAGCGCGCGTCCGTGCATCTCCGGCGAGGCGCGCAGCGCGCCGACGAGTATCTTGCGATGAACCCGCAGGGCCTCGTGCCGTCGCTCGTCACCGACGCGGGCGACGTGCTCACCCAGTCGCTGGCGATCATCGAATGGCTCGAGGAGAGCTATCCGGAACCCGGGCTGCTGCCGGCCGACGCCGCCGGGCGCGCGCGCGTGCGCGCGCTTGCCCTCGCGATCGCATGCGACATCCATCCGCTCAACAACCTGCGCGTGCTCAACTATTTGACCGGAACGCTGGGCATCACCGACGCGCAACGGGATGGCTGGGCGCGGTATTGGTGCGACGTGGGCCTCGAGGCGATCGAGACGCGGCTTGCGCGCGAGAGCGCGACCGGCAAGTTCTGTCATGGCGGCACGCCGACGATCGCCGACGTCTGCCTCGTCCCGCAGCTCGCGAACGCTCGGCGCGTCGAGCTCGATCTCGCGCCCTATCCGACGCTGCTGCGGATTGAATCGGCGTGCATTGCGCTGCCCGCATTCGCGGCCGCGGCGCCGCAACGCCAACCCGATGCCGAGTGAATGAGAGAGGCCGACGATCGTATGGGGCGCCATCGACGCAGCAGATGGGGTGGCCGCGAATGAGCAGAGGACCCGCATGACTCAAATCCCCAGCCTGTGGCAAGTGCCGACGGTGCCGGTGGCCGGCAGCAGCGATCGCTTTCCCGTCCGCCACATCTATTGCGTCGGCCGCAATTACGCCGACCACGCGAAGGAGATGGGCGGCGATGCCACCAAGGAGCCGCCCTTCTTCTTCACGAAGCCGGCCGATGCCGTCGTGCCGGTCGTTCCGCCTGCCGTCGCAACAGTCGCCTATCCGCTCGCGACCAGGAACTACCACCACGAGATCGAGCTCGTCGTCGCGATCGGCGGCTCCGGCGTGAAGATCGCGCCGGAAGCCGCGCAACGACTGGTGTGGGGTTACGCGGTCGGATTGGACATGACGCGCCGTGACCTGCAGACCGACATGCGCGAGAAGAAGCGGCCGTGGGACATCGGCAAGTCGTTCGCGCAGGCGGCGCCGATCGGGCCGATTCATCCCGTGAGCGCCGTCGGTCAGCTCGCGCGAGGAAGGATCTGGCTCGACGTGAACGGCAAGCGGCGTCAGGAAGGCGACCTCGCGGACATGATCTGGGACGTTCCGCACACGCTCGCATTCCTGTCGCAGTACTACGAGCTGCTGCCGGGAGATCTCGTGTTCACGGGGACGCCCGCCGGCGTCGGCGCGGTTGTCGCGGGCGATCGTCTGGACGGTGGAATCGACGGCCTCGGTACCCTTGCGATTTCCGTCGCGCCTCCGCTTGCTTGAGATCGGGCTGCCTTTGACGCCGGAAGAAGTCGAGCGTGGCTACAACAACCGCGCTGCCGTTCCCGATCATCCGCGCTGGCTCGCGCACTACCCCGAAGCCTCCGCCAAGGCGCGCGCGGTGCTTGAGCCCATGCTCGACCTCCGCTACGGGCCCGGTCCCAAGGAGATGCTCGATCTCTTCCTCCCGAAGGCACGCCCGCGCGGCACGTTCGTGTTCTGGCACGGCGGATACTGGCGCGCGTTCGACAAGAGCGACTTCTCGTTCGTAGCCATGCCGTTCGTCGCGGAGGGCCATGCGGTGGCCGTCGTCAACTACGACCTTTGCCCGGACGTGTCGATCGCGACGATCGTCGAGCAAAGCCGGCGCGCGCTCGCATGGATCGTGCACGAAGGCCGCGCCCTCGGCGCCGACCCCGAACGCCTCGTCGTCGGCGGCCATTCGGCGGGCGGCCACATCGTCGCGATGCTGTATGCGACCGATTGGGCAGCGCTGGGTCTGTCGCGCGATCCGATCGCGGGCGGCATCTCCGTCTCCGGCGTCCACGATCTCGCGCCGATGGTGCTGTTCTCGTACAACGCCGATTTGAGGCTCGACGAGAAGGAAGCCGCGCGGCTGTCCCCCGTCAACCTTGCTTCGCGTTCAACCGCGCCTCTCGCCCTCGCGGTCGGAGCGGCCGAGACGTCCGAATTCATTCGGCAGACGCGCATCCTGTGGGACGCATGGCCGGCGAACCGGCCCGCGGGCGCGACGGAACCGCTGTTGATTCCCGCCCGCAATCACTTCGAGGTCGTCGTCGACTTCGCCGATGCTGGAAGCGAGCTGACCCGCGCCGCGCTCGCGCTCTTCGACTGAGGGAATTATGAGGAATCGACTGCACGCATCGCGCGCAGCGGCGTGCGCGGCGATAGCCGTGCTCGCGCTGTCGCTCGCGCCGCCGGCTCCGGCAGCGGACACGCCGCCCGCGGCGCCGCCGCCCGAAGCCCGTCCGCGGATCGGGCTTGCGCTCTCGGGCGGCGGCGCGCGCGGCATCGCGCACGTCGGCGTGCTCAAGGTGCTGGACGAGATGCGGATCCCGATCAATTGCGTGACGGGCACGAGCATGGGCTCGATCGTCGGCGGCACGTTCGCCGCGGGGGTTTCCCCGCAAAAGCTCGAGGACATCGTCCTCAAGGCGGACTGGACGGAGATCTTCCGCGACCAGCCGCCGCGCGCGGAGATCGCGATCCGGCGCAAGGCCGATGATTACAAGACGCTGTTCAAGCCCGAATTCGGCGTGAAGGACGGCAGCCTCGCGCTGCCGACCGGAGTGATCGCCGGCGTATCGATCGAATCGTTCTTCCGCGTGATGACGACGCAGGCGCTCGACATCGCCGATTTCTCGAAGCTGCCGATCCCGTTCCGGGCGATGGCGACCAACATCGAGACCGGCGAGGCCGTCGTGCTCGATCACGGCAGCATCGCCCAGGCGATGCGCGCGAGCATGTCGGTGCCCGGCGCCCTCGCGCCGGTCGAGATCGACGGCAAGCTGCTCGTCGACGGCGGCATCGCGAACAACCTCCCGATCAACGAGGCCCGCAGCCTGTGCGCCGATGTCGTCATCGCCGTCAACATCTCGACGCCGCCTTTGAAACGCAGCGAGATCACGTCCGCGCTGAGCGTCGCGGGACAGCTCGTCAATTTCCTCGGCAAGCAAACGGTCGACGAGCAGCTCAAGAGCCTGACGTCGCGCGACGTGCTGATCGCGCCCGACCTCGGCGACATCAGCGCGACCAAGTTCGACCGCTCGAAGGACGCGGTCAGGATCGGCGAGGACGCGACGCGAGCGCTTGCGGGTTCGCTCAAGCGCTACAGCCTGCCGCCCGACCAATATGCCGCGGTCCGGGCGCGGCAGGTCGCCGAGGCAAAGCCGCCCGCGCCGGTGGAATCCATCGGCTTCGCGGGGTTGAAGCGAACGAACCCGGAAGTGCTGCGCGAGCTCGTCGAGACGAAGCCCGGCGAGCCGCTCGACATGGCGAAGCTCGGCGACGACATGCGCCGCATCTACGGGCGCGACGACTTCGAAGGGATCGGCTACGCGATCGGCGGTGCGGCCGGTCCCCGCGCGCTCACGATCGAGCCGCGTGAAAAATCGTGGGGTCCCGACTATCTCCGCTTCGGCCTTGGGCTAGCCAGCGACTTCCAGGGCGATAACCAGTTCAACTTCCTGGTCGAGTACCGGAAGACCTGGCTCAACCGCCTTGGCGGCGAATGGCTGACGCAAGCTCAGGTCGGCCAGAACACGTACATCTCGACCGAGTTTTACCAGCCGATCACCGAATCGGGGCGCTGGTTCGTGTCGCCCTACGCGTCTGCCGGCCAGCAGACCCGAAGCGTGTTCCTGGGCGACGAGAAGATCGCCGATTATCGGGTCGGGACGTACCAGGCGGGCGTCGACTTCGGATCCGTGATGGGCACGTGGGGGCAGGCGAAGATCGGCCCCGTGTGGACGCGCGTCAACGCGCGCGTGGACACCGGCTCGCCGGTGCTGCCCACCTCGAAAGAGACGACGGCGGGGCTGCGGGCCAACCTGTTCGTCGACCAGACCGATCACGCCTGGTTCCCGACAACGGGTTTCTTCCTCACGGGCACCGCCTACGCGGCACTGACGTCGTTCGGATCCGCGCAGGGCTACCAGAAGCTATCCGGCGTCGCGCGCTATGCGAAGAGCTGGGGCGACAACACGCTGCAGTTCGCGCTGGAGGGCGGAACGGATCTCGGCTCGAACATGCCCGCTTACGAATCGTTCACGCTGGGCGGGCCGCTGCACCTCTCCGGATATCGCATCAACGAGATCGCCGGCCGCGAGGTCGTGTTCGGCCGCGTGATGTACTACAACCGCGTCTTCCCGCTGCCCGACATCATCGGGTCGGGCGTGTACATCGGCGGCTCGGCCGAGGTCGGGCGGATGTCGAACCGCTTCGACAACCTGCCCACGCCGGGAACGCTCTGGTCGGGTTCGATATATGCCGGCGCGGACACGTTTCTCGGCCCGGCGTTCCTGGGGTTCGGGTTCGCGCCCGCGGGGCGGTACAGCCTGTACATGCTGCTCGGCGCGCCATGACGCTCCGGCGTTCGACACGGGCTCGCGCTGGGCGCGCCGTAACGCGCACCCAGCGGAATCTTTGCTTGTCAGCCGCCCGGCGGCCGATAGGCGACCGATTTCTTCGCTGCTGCGTCGACCTCGGCGGGCGTCATCAACACGACCGTGTTCGTCGAAGCGCCGCCAGCCTGGTTGACGGCGAGTGCGAGCGCCGCGGCCGCCACGTTGTCCGGAAGATCGGCCGTCACGTACGCGTCGATGCCGCCGAACGCGAAATAGAACGATTCGAGGCGCCCGCCCGCAGCGGCGCACGCCTTTTCGACGATCGCGACGCGCGCGGTGCCGCCGTCACGGACGAGCCCCTTGGCGCCTTCCGCCGTGTACCTTGCCGTAAACATGTACTTGGCCATGCTTCCTCCACTTGTTGTCGGGTGCGCGCCGGACGGCGCGCGAATGCGAGCGGTGCCGTGCGCCCCGCCGTAGCGTACTCCGTTTCGCGTCGGCGCTGCGAGCGCCGCGCGCGGTCGACGATCCCGTGCAGCGACGTCCCCCGGGGCATGGGCGGGTGCCGGGCAGGGTAGAATGGAGCTTCGTGAAAGGCCCCATCGCGCCGCCGCACATGAGCCCCTCCTCCGGCATTTCTCCCATCACCGACATCATCGCCGACATGAAGGCGGGCCGCATGGCCGTGCTCGTCGACGAGGAGGATCGCGAGAATGAAGGCGATCTCATATTCGCGGCCGATTTCGTGACGCCGGAAAAGATCAACTTCCTGGCGACGCACGGCCGGGGCCTCGTCTGCATGCCGATCACCGCGGCGCACGCCGCGCGGCTCAACCTCGCGCCGATGGTGGCGCAGAACCGCTCCGTGCACGGCACCAACTTCACGGTGTCCATCGAGGCGGCGCAGGGCGTCACGACCGGGATTTCGGCGAAGGACCGCGCGCACACGATCCGGGTGGCGGCGGCGCCGGACGCGAAGCCGACCGACATCGTCCAGCCCGGCCACGTGTTTCCCCTGATCGCGCAAGCAGGCGGCGTGCTGGCCCGTGCCGGACACACCGAGGCATGCTGCGACCTGGCCGCCCTCGCGGGACTGACTCCGGCAGCCGTACTGTGCGAGATCATGAACGCGGACGGCACGATGGCGCGTCTTCCCGATCTCTTCCTGTTCTCGCGGACGCACGGCCTCAAGATCGGAACGATCGCCGACCTGATCCAGCACAGGAGCCGCACCGAGCGCCTGGTCGAGCGGATTGCCGAGCGTCCGCTTGCGACGACGCACGGCGCGTTCCGGCTCGTCGTCTATCGCGACAAGCTGACCGACGCCACGCATCTCGCGCTCGTCCGCGGACCGATTGCGCCCGACAGCGAAACGCTCGTGCGCGTCCACGAGCCGTTGTCGGTGATGGACCTCCTCGACGTCGGCGCCACGTCGCACTCGTGGACGATCGCCGCTGCACTGCAGGCGATCGCCGATGCCGGCCGCGGCGTCGTCGTGCTCCTGCACAAGCCGGAAAGCGCACATGAGCTGCGGCGGCGCGCCGTCGCGCCCGAGGCAGCGGCTCCTGCGAAGATCGATCTGCGCGACTACGGGATCGGTGCGCAGATCCTGCGCGACCTGAACGTCGGTCGCATGCGGCTCCTCGCCAAGCCCCGCAAGATGCCGAGCATGGCCGGCTTCGATCTCGAGGTGACGGGATACGTCGAGCAGCCGGCCGAGCGCAAAGCGTCGTAACACGATAGGCGTGCGCCAAGGGGCGACGCCGCAACCCAATCTTCTATGCCGGCACGTCAACTTCCCGTCAACAAGAGCGGCATCGGCCGCCGAGTCGGCATCGTGCTGTCGCGCTTCAATCCCGGCATCGGCGATCTCATGCTTGCCGGCGCGTTGCGCGCCCTGAAGGAAGCCGGCGTCGGCGAGCGCAACGTCACCATCGCGACCGTGCCCGGCGCCCTCGAGACGCCGCTCGCGCTGCAGCGGCTCGCGCAGACCGGCGACTTCGACGCGCTGGTCGCGCTCGGCGCGGTGATTCGCGGCGAGACGTATCACTTCGAGATCGTCGCCAACGAATCGGCGCGCGGCGTCGCGGAGGTCGCGCTCGAGTTCGGCATCCCCATCGGCAACGGCATTCTCACCACGAATACCGACGAGCAGGCCCTCATGCGCTGCGAGCAGAAAGGCGCCGAGGCCGCGCAGGCGGCGCTCGAGGTTGCGAACCTGCTGGAAGCGATCGATGCCGACTAGAAGTCCCAGCGCCAGGCGGCGGGCGCGCGAATTCGTGCTGCAGGGGCTCTATCAGCAGCAGCTTTCGGGCAACCCCGCGAGCGCCATTCGGGCGCAGGTCGCGGAAGCCGCCGGCTTTCCCAAAGCCGACGAAGCGTATTTCGACGAGCTGTGGAAGGGCGTTTCTGCGCACTACGATGCGCTCGTCGAAATCATCGCGCCCCACCTCGACCGCCGCGCCGCCGAGCTCTCGCCGATCGAGCGCGCCATCCTCGTCATCGGCGCGTGGGAGTTGAAGGAGCGTCTCGAGATCCCTTGCCGCGTCGTGATCAACGAGGCGATCGAGCTCGCGAAATCATACGGCGGCACCGACGGCCACCGATTCGTCAACGGCGTGCTGGACAAGCTCGCGGCCACGCTCCGCGCGGGCGAAATGGAGTCGTTGCGCGCCGGCACCGGGACGGCCTGAACCTGAAATGCGTGCGCTCGGGGCCTCGTGCGCGCCGATGGCAATGGCGGTGGCGATGGCAGTGTGGGTCGCCACGGCGACCTCGGCCGACGCCGCGATTTCCGTCTACTGCACGCACGATCCCGACGCCTGCGAGCTCGCCGCGAAGACGTTCACGCGGGACACCGGCATCGTGGTCTCGATGGTGCGCAAGCCCACCGGCGAGGTGTTCGCACAACTGCGCGCGGAGCGCGAGAATCCGAAGTCGGACGTCTGGTACGGCGGGACCTTCGATTCCTTTCTGCAGGGTGTGGCCGAGGGACTGTTCGCGCCGTACCGATCCCCTCGGCTCGCCGAGCTCCAGCCGTGGGCGCAGCGGCAGGCGAGCGCCACCGGCGACCGCGCCGTTGCGATCTACAGGATCATCATCGGCTTCGGCACGAATCCCGCCCTGCTGGCGAAGAAGAAACTCGTCGCGCCGCGGTGCTGGTCGGACCTCGTGAAGCCCGAGTACAAGGGCGAGATCGAGCTCGCGAATCCCGTGACGAGCGGTACCGGCTACACGATCCTCTCGACGCTCATCGGCCTTTACGGCGAGGACGGCGCGTTCGAATTCCTGAAGAGGATGCGGCCGAACGTCGTCCGATACACGCAGTCGGGCACTGCGCAAGGCCCGTCGGTGGCGCGTGGCGAAGTCGGCGTCGGCATCTCGTTCGTGCACGAGTTCATCACCCAGCAGCTCGCCGGCTTTCCGGTCGACATCGCCGTGCCGTGCGAAGGAACGGGCGACGCGCTCGGCGGCATGGCGCTCATCGCGAACGGTCCCAATCCGGCCGAGGCCCGCATCTTCTACGACTGGGCGCTTACGAAGAGCGCGCAGGAGCTCGCCAACCAGACGCGCAACCTGATCCTGCCCGCGAATCGCTTGGCGGAAGTGAGGCCCGAGGCGGCCCGATACAATGCCGCCCCGACCGTGGACGTCGATGCGGCGAAGCTCGGCGCCTCCGCGGAGAAGAAGCGCCTGCTCGGGCGCTGGCAGCGCGAGATCGGCGACGCACTGAACTAGGGCTTCTTCCCGGTGAACGAATTCGAGCTGATCGAGCGCTTTTTCACGCGCCCGCCGCGCGCGCCGTCGGTGCGCCTGTCGGTCGGCGACGATGCGGCGCTGCTCACCCCGTCGCCGGGTTGCGAGATCGTGGTCTCGGTCGACATGCTCGTGAGCGGCCGGCACTTTCACGCCGACACGGACCCCCGGAAGCTCGGCCACAAGACGCTGGCCGTCAACCTGTCGGACCTGGCCGCGATGGGCGCTTCGCCACGATGGGCGCTGCTCGCCGGCGCGCTCCCCGGCAACGATCCGCAATGGCTCGGCGCGTTTGCCCGCGGGTTCTTCGCGCTTGCCGATGCGCATGGAGTGGATCTCGTGGGCGGTGACACGACGCGCGGCCCACTGACTCTCTGCGTCACCATCATCGGCGAGGTGCCGACCGGCGCAGCCTTGCTGCGCTCCGGGGCGCACGTCGATGACCAAATCTATGTGTCGGGCGAGTTGGGCGACGCTGCGCTCGCCCTCGCGGCGATGAACGGTCGCGTGCCGCTCGACGCGCACGCACTGAACGCAGCGCGTGAGCGCCTCGAAACGCCGGCGCCGAGGATTGCGCTCGGCCAGGCACTGCGCGGGGTCGCGACCGCGGCCCTCGACATTTCGGACGGGCTCGTGGGCGACCTCACGCACATCCTCGAACGGTCGGGCTTCGGCGCGACCGTGGACCTTGCAGCGATTCCCCGGTCGGCGGCGCTTTCGCGCCTCGTCGCAGGTCCGCACCGCCGCGTGGCCCTCGAATGCCTGCTCGCTGGCGGCGACGACTACGAGCTGTGCTTCACGGCGCCCCCGTCGGCGGCCGCGCGCGTGGCGGCGATTTCCGCAAGCGAAAAACTCCGGCTCACTCGCGTCGGCACGATCACTCGCGGTCCGGGTCTCGTTGTCCGCGACGAGAACGGCAGCGCGCTGCACGACTTGCCGCGCGCGTACGATCATTTCGCTTGAAGTCGCCGCCGATGCATCGCTTCAACCACCGGCGCTGCACCGCCTGCGGCGAGCTCACGGTCAAGCCGTTGCAGCGTTTCCTCGGCGGCTGGTTCTTCATCCGTTGCCCGAATTGCCAGCGCGACCTTCGCGTCGATCCCCAGCATGGGCAGCGTTGGGTGCTGTTGACCGCGTTCGTGCTGATCGGCGCCGCCGCGATCTCGGGCGCGGCGATCACGGGCCATACGCTGGTGCTGGTGGGGGCCGGCGCGTTCGCCTGCGTACTTCTCTACGTGTGGGAATTCCTGCTGACACGGCGGTCACCGCTCGAGCCGGTTACCTCCGCGGAGGCGCGCGAGTATCGTCGTAACTGGGTGTTGACCGCGGTCGCGACAGTTCTCGCGACGGCCGCCATCGTGTTTGCCGCCACGCAGAGCTGATGACGACGCAATCGAAGGCGTCGGTCGAGGGGCTCGACCTCAAGCGTATGGAGGAGGCGAGCCTCAACGTGCTGCAGACCCAGCGCCAGCTGTTCTACGACGGCTGGCTGCTGCGGCTGTCGCCCGGGGTCGCGAAGCGCGGCCGCAGCGTGAACCCGCACTTCGGATCGACGTTGCCGCTCGCCGACAAGCTTGCCTACTGCGAGAACATGTACGCACGGCACGGATTGCCGACGCTGTATCGAATCACGCCGTGGAGCGAGCCGTGCGGTCTCGAGGCGGCGCTAGCGGCCCGCGGCTACGAATCGTTCGACGAGACTCTCGTGCAGGCGACGAGGCTGCATCGCCCGCCGGACTTGCCGGATTGCGGGAACGACGTCGTCGTCGAGGCGCCCGACACGCTTGCTTTCGTCGACGCCGTCGGCGACCTGCGGAATTCGACGCCGCTGCAGCGCGAGGCGCACCGCGAGCGCCTCATGAACTCGCCGCTCGAAAAGCGCCACGCGGTGGTGTGGGCGGGCCGGCGCGTCGTGTGCACCGCGCAGGTCGCCGTCGAGGGGAACCTCGTCGGTCTGTTCGACGTCGTGACGGCGGAGAGCGCGCGGCGCCGCGGTTACGCGACGCTCGCGTGCGCATCGCTCTTGTCGTGGGCGTGGCAGCACGGGGCAGGGGTCGCGTACCTGCAGGTGACCGCCGCCAACCTGCCAGCGATCGCGTCGTATCGCAGATTCGGGTTCGAGACCGTGTACACGTATCACTATTTCGGACGGGAAGGGGAGCGCGAATGAGCGCGACGGGCGAGCGGAGCGAGCCAAGGCTCGAAGGGCGCGTCGTCGCGCGATTGAGCGGCGCCCGACAGGGAGGCGCCGGCTCGACCGTTTTGGGGCGGAGGGTGCGAATGAGCGCGACGGGCGAGCGGAGCGAGCCAAGGCTCGAAGGGCGCGTCGTCGCGCGATTGAGCGGCGCCCGACAGGGAGGCGCCGGCTCGACCGTTT
>Ga0070670_100000267_pt1 | contig 46521 bp, 50 predicted proteins | sample KBSS63metaG_FD_64665 | JGI IMG/M metagenome (GOLD analysis project Ga0070670, IMG submission 64665) | Switchgrass rhizosphere microbial communities from Kellogg Biological Station, Michigan, USA - KBS S6-3 metaG | ecosystem: Host-associated > Plants > Roots > Rhizosphere > Soil ... | reverse complement strand
TCGCGAACAATTCCTTGTTATCAGTGCCCTCGGCGCCAACCCCATGGAGCTGACCAACGTCCTGTGCCGCGCCAGCCATGAAAACCGCTGCGCCGTCGTGACCTCCCGCCTGACCCGCCACGGCGAGTGCAGCGCGCTGGTGTTGCAGATATCCGGCACCTGGGATGCGCTGGCGCGTCTGGAGACCGGCCTGCCGGGCCTGGCCAAGAAGCACAATTTCACCGTCAACGTGGTGCGCAGCGCCGCCCTGGAAAATCGCCCACAAGCCTTGCCTTACGTGGCCTACGTAAGTTCGGCCTACCGCTCGGACATCGTCAATGAGCTGTGCCAGTTCTTTATCGACCATAACGTCGAGCTGGAAAACCTCACCTGCGATACCTACCAGGCCCCGCAAACAGGCGGAACCATGCTCAACGCCACCTTTACCGTGACCTTGCCGGCCGGGGTGCAGATCAGTTGGTTGCGCGACCAGTTCCTGGATTTCGCCGATGCCCTGAACCTCGACGCACTGATCGAGCCATGGCGCCCACAGAACCCAATGTAAGGAAGTACTCATGGCGGTAGTCATCGATAAACCGGTCGCCGATTTCGACGCCCAGGCCACCAGCGGGCAGACCTTCAGCTTGGCCGCGCTCAAGGGCAAGCAAGTGGTGATCTACTTCTACCCGAAGGACAGCACCCCAGGCTGCACCACCGAAGGCCAGGGTTTTCGTGACCAGTACGCGGCGTTCAAGGCGGCCAACACCGAAGTATTCGGCGTGTCGCGCGACAGCGTGAAGTCCCACGAGAACTTCAAGGGCAAGCAGGCGTTTCCCTTTGAGCTGATCAGCGACAAGGACGAAGCGGTCTGTCAGCTGTTTGATGTGATCAAGCTGAAGAAGCTATACGGCAAGGAATACCTGGGCGTGGATCGCAGCACTTTCCTGATCGACAGCCAGGGTGTACTGCGCCAGGAATGGCGCGGCGTGAAAGTGCCAGGGCATGTGGATGCCGTTCTGGCGGCAGCGCAGGCACTGAACAAGGCCTGATGTAACGAGCGGGCTTGCCCCGCTCACTAGAAAGGGTGATGCCGCTACAGCAGCGGCGCCACCACTGGCTCCCGTCGCGGCCACGCATCCAGCACCGCCTTGAACAGCGTCGCCAGGGGTATAGCAAAGAACACTCCCCAGAACCCCCACAACCCGCCAAACAGCAACACCGCGCAAATGATCGCTACCGGGTGCAGGTTGACCGCCTCCGAGAACAGCAGCGGAACCAGCACGTTGCCATCCAGCGTCTGGATAATCCCGTACACCGCCATCAGGTAGATGAACTGGTCGCTCCAGCCCCACTGGAACAGGGCGATCAGGGTGACCGGCACCGTCACCACCACTGCGCCGACATACGGCACCACCACTGAAATGCCGACCAGCAATGCCAGCAGCGCTGCGTAGTTCAGGTCCAGGGCGATAAACGCGATGTAGGTCACGCCGCCGCAGATAATGATCTCAATGACCTTGCCACGGATATAGTTGGCGATCTGCCGGTTCATCTCCTCGGCCACTCGGGTAATCAGCGCCCTTTCGCGCGGCAGGTAGCCACTCACCCAGCGGCCGATCATTGCGCGGTCCTTGAGAAAGAAAAACACCAGGATCGGCACCAACACCAGATAGATCATGATGTTGACCAGCAGCGGCAGGCTGGACAGGGAAAAGGTCAGCGCCCATTGCCCGAACTTTCCGATTTCACCGCGCGCCACTTCAATGGCCTGCAGCACCTGCTCATCTGACACCAGGTGCGGGTAGCGCTCCGGCAGTAGCAGCAACAGCGACTGCCACTTGGCGAGCATGCCGGGCAGTTCATTGAACAGCGTGATCAGTTGATGCCACAGCAGCGGCAACACCACCACGATAAACACCACCAGCAGCCCCATGAACAAGGCAAACACTAGCCCTACCGCCGCCCCGCCCGGCAAGCGCAAGCGTTCCAAGGTGGTGACCAGGCCTTGCATCAGATACGCCAGCACCATTCCCGCCAATACCGGCGCGAGCATGCCACCCAAGGTGAGCACCGCCGTAAAGGCCAGAAACAGCAGGACGGCCAGCACCACGGCTTCTTCATCGGAGAAGTAGCGCTGGATCCAGTCTCGTAACACTTTGAACATCAATCAACCTCGAGCGATGGGAGCAAACGGTTCAGGCCTTGCGCAACCAGTAACGGTACACACCGGCGGCGTCTTCTTCGTGCAGCAACGTGTGCCCGGCCAACTTGGCAAATGTACGGAAATCACGCTGTGACCCTGCGTCCGTGGCGATTACCTTGAGCACGGCGCCACTGGCCAATCGATTGAGCTCCAGCTTGGCCTTGAGCAAGGGCAACGGGCAATTGAGGCCGCTGGCATCGAGTTCGGCATCAAAGGCTACAGCGTCGGTCATGGTTTTACTCCGGGCAAGCGTTCGGGGGTGCTTAGAATATCTGGTCCGAAGCTCAGTGTCCGGCTACAGTAAGCTCTTTGTTGAAAGGCTTTGTGCATGACTTTTTTGCGCCCCACTCTGCTGACGCTGGCTTGCCTGCTGGCCTCCCCAGGCTTCGCCGACGACCTGCCGTCGCTTGGCGACGCCAGCTCTGCCATTGTCTCGCCGCAACAGGAATATCAATTGGGCCGTGCCTGGCTGGCCTACCTACGTGGGCAGGTTTCGCAACTGAACGACCCGCAACTCAAGGACTACGTCGAAACCAGCGTGTACAAACTGGTGGAGACCAGCCAGGTCAATGACCGGCGCCTGGAGTTCATCCTGATCAACAGCCCGCAACTCAACGCTTTTGCCGCGCCAGGCGGCATCGTGGGCGTGAACGGCGGCCTGTTCCTCAATGCCCAGACCGAGGGGGAATACGCCTCGGTAATGGCCCACGAATTGGCTCACTTGTCCCAGCGTCACTTCGCTCGTGGCGTTGAAGCGCAACAACGCATGCAGATCCCAATGATGGCAGCCCTGCTCGGCGGCATCATTGCAGCGGCGGCGGGTGCCGGCGATGCCGGCATTGCCGCGATTGCCGGCACCCAGGCCGCCGCCATCCAGGAGCAGCGACGGTTCTCTCGGCAAAATGAACAAGAAGCGGACCGCATCGGTATCGTCAACCTGGAAAAAGCTGGCTATGACCCTCGCTCCATGCCGACCATGTTCGAGCGGCTGGGTCGCCAGTACCGCTTCGACGCCAAACCACCGGAGTTCCTGCTGACCCACCCGGTCACCGAATCGCGGATCGCCGACACTCGCAACCGCGCCGAACAATCCAAGCCCGGCGGCAAGGAAGACAGCCTGCGCTACCAACTGATTCGCGCCCGGGTGCAACTGCAATATGAGGACACATCAGGACTCGCAGCCAAGCGCTTCCAAGCGCAATTGGACGAGAACCCGAAAAACGATGTGGCGCGCTACGGCCTGGCTATCGCCCAAATCAAAGCCTCGCAGTTCAAGCAAGCGCGGGATAGCCTGCAAGCCTTACTGGCCAAGGCGCCCAACGACATTACCTATAACCTGGCGCAGATTCAGCTCGATATCGATAACAACCGTTTACCCGACGCCCAGCAACGCACCGATCGGATGCTGAGCCAATACCCCGGCAACTATCCGCTAAATCAGATGCGCGTAGACCTGCTGCTTAAACAGAACCGCACCGCCGATGCCGAAAAAGCGCTGGATGGCTTGCTCAAGTCCCGCCCGGATGATCCTGACGTGTGGTACCAGGTCGCGGAGACTCGTGGATTGTCCGGCAACATCATTGGTCTGCATCAGGCACGCGCCGAGTACTTTGCCCTGGTGGGCGACTTTCAGCAGGCGATCCAACAGTTGGATTTTGCCAAACGTCGCGCCGGCAGCAACTTCCCCCTTTCGTCGCGTATCGACGCACGCCAGCGTGAGCTGATCGAACAGGAACGCTTGGTCAAGGGGATGATGGGCTAAAACCCGATACAAAAAAGCCCCGCCTTCGTTTAACGAAGGCGGGGCTTTTTATCGGGCCGTGGAAGTTATTCAGCCAGCTTGAAGGTGATAAAGCTGGCACGCCCTTCACGCAACACGCGCATCGACACGGAGCGGTTCTTCGGCAATGCCTTGGCGATATCCGTGAATTGCTTGGTCGTTTCAATCGCCTGATTGTTCAGGTGTGTGATCACATCGCCCGGCTGCAGGCCGATCAAGGCGGCAGGACCGTCCTGCACTTCCTTGATCACGACACCGCTCTTGAGGTCGAACGCCTTCTTCTGCTCATCGGTCAACTCCGCCACGGCAATGCCCAAGCGGTTGCTGCTGCGCTCGGCGCCCGGCTTGGTGTTGCCCAGAGCATCCAGCGTTGCGCCTTCTTCAGGAATGGCGCCAACGGTGAGCTCCACATTCTGGCGTTTGCCATCACGGATCACTTCCAGCTTGGCTTTGCTGCCCGCCTTAAGTGCGCCGACCAGGTGTGGCAGGTCTGCCGACATGATGATCGGCTGGCCGTTCATGCTCAGGATCACGTCACCAACTTGCAGGCCACCCTTGGCAGCCGGACCGCCGTCCTGGATCTGCGCAACCAACGCACCGGCCGGCTTGTCGAGGCCGAAGGACTCAGCCAGGTCCTTGTTCACTTCCTGGATCACCACGCCCAACCAGCCGCGGCTCACCTTGCCGCCGCTTTTCAGCTGATTGGAAACATCCATGGCCACGTCGATCGGGATAGCGAACGACACGCCCATGAAACCACCGGAACGGGTGTAGATCTGCGAGTTGATGCCTACCACTTCGCCCGCCAGGTTGAACAGCGGACCGCCGGAGTTGCCTGGGTTGATTGGCACGTCGGTCTGGATGAACGGCACGTAGTTTTCATTCGGCAGGCTGCGGCCGATGGCACTGACAATGCCTTGGGTCACGGTGTGGTCAAAGCCAAACGGCGAACCGATGGCCACGACCCACTGCCCGGCCTTCAAGTCTTGAGACTTGCCCAGCTTGAGCACTGGCAAGTCCTTGCCCTCGATCTTCAGGAGCGCCACGTCGGAGCGCGGGTCGGTGCCCACCAGCTTGGCTTTCAACTCACTGCGATCGGCCAGGCGCACGAGAATCTCGTCGGCGTCGGCAATCACATGGTTATTGGTGAGGATGTAGCCATCGGGCGAAATGATGAAGCCCGAGCCCAGCGACTGCGCTTCACGCTGGCCACCGCCACCGCCACGAGGCGCGCGCGGTTGAGGCATGCCACGCTCAAAGAACTCGCGCAGCATTGGCGGCAGGCCCTCCAGATCGGGCATCTGCTGGTTCGAGACCTTGCGATCCGGCAGCTTCTGCGTGGTGCTGATGTTCACCACGGCTGGCGAGGCTTGCTCAACCAATTGAGTGAAGTCAGGCAGCTCGACCGCTTGCGCGGTCACAGCCTGCCCCAGCACCAGCACCGTGGCGACTATGGATAGGTAGGATTTCAAACGTGGTATCGACATACAGCTCCCGTTACGACGAGCAGGGTTGAGCGACAGGGTTCAAGAAACGCCGAAAACTGCGACCGACGTCTTTGTTCCGCGAACAAAACAAGGCCAGAGCCGAGAAGCCCTGACCTATAAAAAACATGAGAGATTTTTGCAAGTGAAAATGCTGATCCGGACATTTCATGTCTCTCGGTAGCCAACGTGGCACAGACCAACAATGAAAGCGCTGGATGAACATAGGATTAACGGCTCACGGCTGAGTGATCGCCTTTTTTTCACCGCGCACCGACAGCGCGATACGTTCGGCCGTACCGATCGGGATTTCCCCCACCACCGTTACCATCATTTCCCCATCCACCGTGTTCAACCGACGGGACACCGCGACCGTGGGGCCCAACTGGGTACGCGTCTCGGTGATGCCCACATCACTGATCGGCTCAAGAAAAACCGAGAAACGCGCCAGCCCATCTTCATACATCAAGCTATCGACGGTGGCTTTGGTGTGGGTGTCTTTGCGCGAAGTGCTATTGGTCAGTTGAAAGCCAGGCGGCAACCATTCCAAATGCCACGCCTCGGTGGACTCAACGGCCGGCGCCCTGCCATCAACCACAGAAATAGGCGTGCACTCCTTGCTGGGCAGCAAGTCGCTATCATCGGGCGGCTTAGATGTGTTCAAACGTGTGAATTGAAAGCGCTCCAACAACTGCCCTTTGTCATTGAGCAAAAGAGACTTGAGCGGTAGCGCGGTTTCCCGATCCAGATGCAGCTCGAAACCGTAGCGGTACTGATCACGCGGCGCGATTGAAACAATCACCGCATTTCGACCAGCCACGCGGGATTTGCCAATGACAGCCAGTTCATAGAATTGATTGAGTTTCTGTGGGTCAAGCGCGCGTGAAGATGCATCACGCGAATTGCCAAGGCCGGCGACAAGGGTGCCACTGACGCATTGGGTTCGGCCATCTACCCGCACGACTTCCTGGGCGGAACCATCAAGCTGCAAGAGCCGCTCACGGACCTGACCGTTCTGGACACGATGCCAGATGTCATGGGTAGAAAAACTGCCGTTACGCTCGTAGACGAACGTCCCTTGGAAGCTTTGCTGCTGCTCTGCACGCCCAAGCCGTGTCAGCCAGTCTTGGGCTTCATCGGCATGGGCGGGGAGTGCAAACCAGCCACTGAGCAAAAGCGTAAGGAGCGGTATGGCGCGCATAGAGCCCCTTAGTGGTTTAGCGGTTTTCCAGGCTTGCAGCGCGAGCGTATGGCAGAGCGCTTTCAGTGCCTTTCAAGGCCGATTCCTGTGCGTGTTGGCGCAGGTAGCCTGGAAGACGCTGGTCTTGCCAGCCGGATTGCCCTTGCAATACACCGTTAGCCATGGGGCCGGTGGTGTCGGAGCTTTCCTTGTAGCCGGCCAGTACTGCTGGGCCTTTGACTTGCGGGCCGGCCATGACCGGTTGCTGCGTCTGCTGAGCCAGTTCGGCACCGGCAATTTCGTCCTGGTTGTACAAGCGAACACCGGCCAGCACTGCAACAGTTACCGAGGCAGCGACCGCCAGACGGCCCAGGCTACGCCAAGGACCACGAGCAGCTTTTGCCGGAACGGCTTCATCGGCCAACGCAGCAGAAACGGCCGCAGCAATATCCAGACGAGGGATTAGAAGATCCTTGTGCATCACCGCCCGAGCGACTTGGTAACGAGACCAGGTATCACGGGTTTCGGCATCATCAAATGCATTGAGCACTCGACGAAGTTCCAGTTCATCCGCTTCGTTATCCATCACTGCGGACAGCGATTCCTGCAGGGCATCACGACTCATGGCGGTTCCTCTCTTGGCTGTCGCCGCTGTCTTTAGTTTTCCTGCAACAACGGTTGCAAGGCTTTATCGATGGCTTCCCGGGCCCGGAAAATCCGGGACCTTACAGTCCCCACCGGACACTGCATGACGCTCGCAATGTCTTCGTAACTCAGACCATCAAATTCACGTAAAGTTAACGCCGTACGTAAATCTTCTGGCAGTTGCTGAATAGTGCGATGAACGGTGCCTTCGATCTCATCGCGCAGCAATGCACGCTCCGGCGACTCGAGATCTTTGAGGCCGTGATCACCATCGTAAAATTCTGCATCTTCTGAACTCACATCACTATCCGGCGGGCGGCGTCCGCGAGACACCAGATAGTTCTTCGCCGTGTTGATGGCGATGCGGTACAGCCACGTGTAAAACGCACTGTCACCGCGGAAATTGCCTAGTGCACGGTATGCCTTGATAAAGGCTTCCTGTGCAACGTCCTGCGCTTCATGGGTGTCGTGCACAAACCGCACGATCAACCCGAGAATTTTGTGCTGGTATTTCAGCACTAGCAGATCAAATGCTCGCTTGTCGCCGCGTTGTACGCGCTCGACCAGCTGCTGATCCTCTTCCTGGGTTAGCATGAACACTCCTCGTTGTGCTTTAAGGAGGCTTGCATAACTAAACGATCAGGCTTGCAAACATAGACTCGGACTTTTCGCAAAAGTTCTCCCCCTTCAAGCAAGTTTCCGGCATGCACTGATTTGGCACACACGAAAAACGCAGCGCGGGCAACGCCGGCTGCGCGAATAATCTTGTCGCCGGTTTTCTGACGCGTCCACTGCTCCCGACGGGCCAATAAACTCAACGTTTTCCCAGCTTTCAGGCAACCTGCTATTGAGTCAGGGCTTATGCAAAAAGTTCCCGTTTCAATAACCGGTTGATTTTACCCAAGCCGTGCACCGTAATCTCACATTGCCACGAATGCCTGACTATTGTGCCGCTCCCCCCCTCTATATACTAGTGGGCCGTGTGACCCTTTGATTCGCCGATCCGGGCGTCCTGTTTGCGCCACCCCCTTTGGATCGCTTTTTGCGGAATCCTTCAAATGAGCCAACAGTTTCAACACGATGTTCTGGTGATTGGCAGCGGCGCGGCCGGGTTGAGCCTTGCGCTGACCCTCCCCGGCCACCTGCGCATTGCAGTACTGAGCAAGGGCGACCTGGCCAATGGTTCGACCTTCTGGGCCCAGGGCGGTGTAGCCGCCGTGCTGGACGACACCGACACAGTGCAATCTCACGTCGAAGATACCCTTAACGCCGGCGGCGGCCTGTGCAACGAAGACGCTGTTCGCTTTACCGTCGAGCATAGCCGCGAGGCAATCCAGTGGCTGATCGACCAAGGCGTGCCCTTCACTCGCGATGAACACGCGGGCAGCGATGACGGCGGCTTCGAGTTCCATCTAACGCGCGAGGGCGGCCACAGTCATCGCCGCATCATCCATGCGGCCGACGCCACCGGCGCCGCTATTTTCAAGACACTGCTCGAACAGGCCCGCCAACGTCCCAACATCGAATTGCTCGAACAGCGCGTCGCCGTCGACCTGATCACCGAGAAACGCCTGGGCCTGCCGGGCGAGCGCTGCCTCGGCGCCTATGTGCTCAACCGCACCAGCGGCGAGGTCGACACCTACGGTGCGCGCTTCACCATTCTTGCCTCGGGCGGCGCGGCCAAGGTCTACCTCTATACCAGCAATCCGGACGGCGCTTGCGGGGATGGCATCGCCATGGCTTGGCGCTCGGGCTGCCGGGTGGCCAACCTGGAATTCAACCAGTTCCACCCCACCTGCCTGTATCACCCGCAAGCCAAGAGCTTCCTGATCACCGAAGCCCTGCGAGGCGAAGGCGCACACCTGAAACTGCCCAACGGCGAACGCTTCATGCAGCGCTTCGATCCGCGCGCCGAGTTGGCCCCGCGCGATATTGTCGCTCGCGCCATCGACCACGAGATGAAGCGCCTGGGTGTCGACTGCGTGTACCTGGACATCAGCCACAAGCCCGAAGCCTTCATCAAGGCCCACTTCCCCACCGTCTACGAGCGCTGCCTGGCGTTCAACATCGACATCACTAAAGGCCCGATCCCCGTCGTACCGGCGGCGCACTACACCTGTGGCGGCGTGATGGTCGACCAGCACGGTCGTACAGACGTACCCGGCCTGTATGCGATCGGCGAAACCAGCTTCACCGGCCTGCACGGCGCCAACCGCATGGCCAGCAATTCGCTGCTCGAATGTTTCGTGTACGCCCGCTCGGCGGCGGCGGACATTCTCGAGCAACTGCCGCGCATACCGGTGCCGGCCGCACTGCCGCGCTGGGACGCCAGCCAAGTGACCGACTCGGACGAGGACGTGATCATCGCGCACAACTGGGATGAGCTGCGGCGCTTCATGTGGGACTACGTCGGGATCGTGCGCACCAACAAGCGCCTGCAACGCGCGCAGCACCGAGTGCGCCTGCTGCTGGATGAAATCGATGAGTTCTATAGTAATTACAAGGTCAGCCGCGACCTGATCGAACTGCGCAACCTGGCCCAGGTGGCCGAGTTGATGATCCGCTCGGCCATGGAGCGCAAGGAAAGCCGGGGCCTGCATTACACCCTCGACTACCCGCAGATGTTGCCCGAGGCCCGGGACACTATTCTGGTGCCAACCACCTACGCCGGCTGAACTTCAGACGAACCCGCAGGCGCCGATGCACATCGGCGGCCTGCGAGTCCTTTGGTACACAGATCGATCGCACCCACCATTCGCCTTGCACGCGATAGCGCAGCACCACGAGCAGCGGCAAGGCCAGGCTGTCGGGCCGCAATTGCACGCTGTGCCAGCCTCGCTCGTGACTCAATAGCTGCCAGCCATCTTCATCACGGCGCAGGCCCCGAATCGATGAGCGGTGAGTCAACAGGACATGGCGCGGCAGCACCCAGGCGGCGTGAGCCAGGCACAGGAACCCGCCAAGGAAAGCAAAAGGCAGGTCCAGCACCAGCAGAGCCCCCAGGGCGACTACCTGGGCAAGCAGATACACCGCGAGCAGCAACCGTGAGGCCTGCCAGCGGCATTCAAAGCGATTATTTGGGCTGGACACGATCCAGAATCATCCGAACCATGCGCTGCAACTCAGGGTCCTCAGATTCGGCACGCTCCATGAACCAGCCGAACATGTCCTGGTCTTCGCACGTCAGCAGCCGTACATAAAGGTCGCGGTCCACTGGGTTGAGCGTCGCATAGACCTCTTTGGTAAAAGGCACCAGCAACACATCCAACTCCAGCATGCCGCGGCGGCTGTGCCAGTACAGGCGATTGATTTCTACGTCTTCGACCATGGAACGCTCCTCAAATAGCGCGTCAGTATACAGGCCCGAGTACAGCGGAACAGTCGGCTTTGGTCGCCCCATATCGAAACTATCCATTTGCCGGGCGCCCCTCTATGATGCACCCATGACTTTTTGACCTGCGATGACCCATGGCCGACTCCGCTTTTTTCTGCCCCCTGTCCCACGAAGGCGTTCTCGCCGTCCGCGGCGCCGACGCTGCCAAGTTTCTGCAGGGCCAACTCACCTGCAACCTCAATTACCTGAGTGAAGCCCACGCCAGCCTCGGTGCGCGCTGCACGCAAAAAGGCCGCATGCAGTCGAGCTTCCGCATCCTGCTGCAAGGCGATGGCGTGCTGTTGGCGATGGCCAGCGAGTTGCTGGAACCGCAACTGGCCGACTTAAAGAAGTACGCCGTATTCTCCAAATCCAAACTCACCGACGAAAGCCCCGCCTGGGCGCGCTTCGGTGTAGCCAATGGTGATCACGCCCTTTCCAGTCTGGGTCTTGCGCTGCCGGCCGAGACCGACAGCGTGGTGCGCGCGGACGCACTGATCGCCCTCCGCGTCTCCCCCGGCCGTGCCGAACTCTGGGTGCCTGCGGAGCGGGCCGACGCCGTGCGCAGCCAATTGGCCGCGCACTTGCAGCAAGCCGAGTTGAACGAATGGCTGCTGGGCCAAATCCGCGCCGGCATCGGCCAGGTGATGGCGCAGACACGCGAACTGTTCATCCCGCAGATGCTCAATCTGCAGGCCGTGGGCGGCGTGAGCTTCAAGAAAGGCTGCTACACCGGCCAGGAGATCGTCGCGCGCATGCAGTACCTAGGCAAACTCAAGCGTCGCCTGTACCACCTGAGCCTTGATGCGACACACATGCCCGAGCCAGGCACTCCGCTGTTTTCCCCCAGCCACAACAGCGCGATCGGCGAAGTGGTGCTTGCAGCGAAAGCTGACCAAGTGATTGAACTTCTGGCGGTATTACAAGCCGAAGCAGCCGATAGTGGCGATGTGCATGTAGGCACGCTGGAGGGTCCTGGCTTGCACCTGCTTGATCTGCCCTACACCCTCGACCGCGATCGAGAGATCCAGCGTTAGTCGCCGCACCTTTTTGCAACACCCTAGAGAGCATGAATGAACAAACTGGCGGAAAAAATCCAACAGGCGTTGGTTAAGGCCATCGATAACGATGACCTGGTTCTGCCGACATTGCCGGAAGTGGCCCTGAACATCCGTCAGGCCGCCGAAGACCCGGAAATCAGCATCAACCATTTGAGCAAAGTGATCGGTCGCGATACCGCACTGTCGGCGCGCCTGATCAAAGTGGTCAATAGCCCGTTGTTGCGCGCGACCCAGGAAGTCACCGACCTGCACACCGCCATTACCCGGCTGGGCACCAACTACAGCAGCAACCTGGCCATCGGCCTGGTGATGGAACAGATCTTCCATGCCCGCTCCGAAACCGTCGAACAGAAGATGCGCGATGTGTGGCGCCGCAGCCTGGAAGTGGCGGGCGTCAGTTATGCCTTGTCTCGCAGCCACAGCCAGCTCAAGCCGGACCAGGCGGCGCTGGGCGGCCTGGTGCACCAGATCGGCGTGCTGCCGATCCTTACCTACGCCGAAGACCACTATGAGCTGCTTTCCGACCCCGTCAGCCTCAACCACATGATCGACAGCATCCATCCGGTGTTGGGCGACAAACTGCTCAGTCGCTGGGACTTCCCGGAAATGCTGGCCAAGCTGCCGGGCCAGTACCTGAACCTGGAACGCGACTCTGCCAGCCTCGACTACATCGATCTGGTGCAGGTCGCCGTGCTGTATTGCCATTGCGATACGGATCATCCGCTGGCCAGAGTGGATGTCTCAAGCGTGCCGGCGATGAAGAAACTGTCAATTGACCCCTACAGCGAGAAGCTACGAGCGGAGCTGGATGAAGCACGGTCGATGTTCTACTGATCAACCGGCGATAAAACTCACCCGCACCTTCAACCCCGCCAGTTCGCCATCGTGCAGGCTGATCTGCGCCAGATGCGCCCGGCAGATTTCGCCGACAATCGCCAGCCCCAGGCCAGACCCCATGCCCTGCTGGCTACGCCGATAGAATCGCTCGAACACACGATCACGCTCGTCGGCCGGAATCCCCGGCCCGTCATCTTCAACTTCCAGTACCGCTGGCGCCGTGACCCGTAAAATCACATTGCCGCCGGGTGGCGTGTGGGCCAGGGCGTTGTCCACCAGGTTGCTCAGCAGCTCATTGAGCAACGTCGGTTCGCCGCGCAACCACACCGGTTCATCGGCCTCCAGCGCCAGCGCTACGCCTCGCGCGTGAGCCAACGGCGCCATCGCCATGCCCAGTTCACGGGCCAATTGGCTTAGGTCCAGCAATTGCGCGCCGCCTTCGGCAATCGCCCGGGCACCGTTTTCGATACGCGCCAGGGACAGCAATTGGTTGGCCAAATGGGTCAGCTTATCGGTGTTCTGCGCGGCCGTTTCCAGCGTGCTGCGCCAGGTCGCCGGGTCTTCGGCGCGCAGGCCCAGCTCCAGGCGCGCTTTGAGTGCCGCCAACGGGGTGCGCAGTTCGTGGGATGCATCGGCAATAAACTGCGCCTGGCGCTCAAACTGGCCGCGCAGGCGCTCGGTGAAGTGGTTGAGCGAACGCACCAACGGGCCGAATTCATGTTGCACCTCCACCAACGGCAATGGCCGCAGGTCGTCGGGCTGGCGCTCTTCCACCGCAGTGCGCAGGCGTTCCAGTGGACGCAGCGCCGCGCTCACGGCGAACCACACCAGCAGCAACGCGCCGATGGCGAGCATGCCCAGGCGTAGCAAGGTGTCGGCCATCAGGCTGCGGGCCATGCTCACCCGCGCTTCATCGGTTTCGGCCACGCGGATTTCCGCCATACCGTTCATGTTCGGTTCGGAGACGGCCTTCAGCAAGCTCACTACCCGCACTTGCTGGCCTTGATACTTGGCGTTGTAAAACCGTGCCAGCGCCGGATAGTCATCGGTTCGCGGCGTGCCGGGCGGCGGGCCGGGCAGGTTCTCGTAACCGGAGATCAGCTTCTGGTGGATGTCATTGACCTGATAATAGATGCGCCCGGCGCTGTCGTAGGCGAAGGTGTCCAGGGCCACGTAGGGCACGTTGGCGCTGAGGGTACCGTCCACCTGGGTCAGGCCGGCGGCGATGGTCCGCGCCGAAGCCAGCAGTGTGCGGTCATAGGCGGTGTCGGCCGCCTCGCGACCGTTCCAGTAGGCGCTCATGCCGCTGGCCAGCATCAACAACACCAGCAGCAGCGCCAGGTTCCACAGCAGGCGCCAGCGCAGGCTGCTGGGCTTATGCATCGCGAGCTTCCAGCAGGTAGCCGAGGCCGCGGAAAGTCACGATGGCGATAGGTTGGCCGTCGAGTTTCTTGCGCAGCCGGTGCACGTAGATTTCGATGGCGTCGGGGCTCGCTTCTTCATCCAGGCCGAACACCTGGGACGCGAGCTGCTCCTTGCTCATCACCCGGCCCGGGCGCGCGATCAACGCTTCAAGCACGGCCTGCTCGCGGGAGGTCAACGTCATCAGTTCGCCACCTACGGTGAACCGCCGCGTATCGAGGTCGTATACCAGCACGCCGCAGGACTGTTGGCGCTCACCGCCCAGCACACTGCGGCGCAACAACGCCTTGACCCGCGCTTCCAACTCCGTCAGTTCGAACGGCTTGGCCAGGTAATCATCAGCCCCCAGGTTCAGGCCATGCACGCGGTCTTTGACATCACTGCGCGCGGTCAACATCAGCACGGGCAGGTTTTTTCCACGGGCGCGTAAACGCGCAAGCACCTCAAAACCATCCATGCGCGGCAACCCCACATCGAGGATCGCCGCCGCGTATTCCTCACTGCTCAAGGCCAGGTCCGCGGCCACTCCATCGTGCAGCACGTCGACGGTCAACCCCGTGCTCTTGAGCGCTTGGGCAACACTTTCGGCGAGTTGCAAATGGTCTTCAACCAGGAGGACACGCATGGATTTCTACCTTATTCGAAAGTGGTCAGTGCCACGCTTTGCGAGGCAGTTTACAGGCGCCGCCTGCCCTGTGAAGCCCGAAAACATTGAAAGGCGATTGAAAGGTTGATGAAAGCTTCGCCCTTTAGCATCCAGACAAGGTAGGCCATGCCCGCCCAGCTACCTCAACCGTAGCGCCCGAAAAACGCCTCGAAGCGTTTTCGCCAAAATAAGAACAATAACGGAGTGCACCACGATGCTGTCGACACAGCCCCACGCTTGCCCGCCTGTTCGTTTTTCCCGCCTGACCCAGACCGCCCTTGCCAGCGCCGCCGCACTTGCCGGCTTTTCGCCGCTTAGCCAGGCTGCCTTCTTCGAAGACAGTAGCGCGACCCTGGAAACCCGCAACATGTACTTCAACCGCGACTTCCGCGACGGCACCAGTGCCCAGCAATCCAAGCGCGACGAATGGGCTCAGGGCTTCATGCTCAACCTGCAATCGGGCTACACCGACGGCACCGTCGGTTTTGGCGTGGACGCCCTGGGCATGCTCGGCGTCAAGCTCGACTCAAGCCCCGACCGCACCGGCACCGGCCTGCTGCCCACTCACGACGATGGCCGCGCCGCCGATGAATACTCCAAACTGGGCCTGACCGGCAAAGTGAAAATTTCCGCCACCGAGTTGAAAATCGGCTCGCTGATGCCTGAACTGCCGATCCTCAAGCCCAACGACGGGCGCATCCTGCCGCAAACCTTCAATGGTGGCCTGCTGACCTCCAAGGAATTCAAGAACCTGGTATTCACCGGTGGTCGGCTGGATAAAGCCAAAGACCGCGACGACAGCAACTACGAAGACATCGCCCTCAACAACAAGAACAGCCGCTTCCTCAGCGGCGCCACCGGCAAGCATTTCAACTTCGGTGGCGTGGACTACAAGTTCGCCGACAAAATCACCGGCAGCTACCACTTCGCCCAGCTCGACGACGTCTACCGCCAGCACTTCCTCGGCCTGGTCGCCGCCCGCCCCATGGGCCCCGGCACCTTCGCCACCGACCTGCGCCTGGCCATCAGTGATGACACCGGTTCAGCCCGTGGCGGCAAGATCGACAACACTTCCCTCAACGGCCTGTTCAGCTATGCCCTTAATGGTCACAAGCTCAGCGCCGGCTACCAGCACATGTCCGGCGACAGCGCCTTCCCGTATGTGGACGGCAGTGACCCGTACCTGGTCAACTTTGTGCAGATCAACGACTTCGCCGGTGCCCAAGAGCGCTCCTGGCAGGCGCGCTACGACTACGACTTCGCCAAGTTGGGCATCCCCGGCCTGAGCTTCATGAGCCGTTACCTGTCGGGTGACAACATCAAACTCAAGAACGGCGACACCGGCAAAGAATGGGAGCGCAACACCGAGATCAAGTACGTGGTGCAAACCGGTACGTTCAAGGACGTGGCCGTGCGCCTGCGCAATGCCACGTACCGCTCCAACTACTCGGCCCGCGATGCGGACGAAATGCGTGTGCTGGTGAGCTACAGCGTCGCGCTCTGGTAAGTAGAACCCCATAACAACAACGATGGAGATAACCATGACCTCTTCACTGCGTAAATTGGCCCTCGCCGCCGGCTGCATGCTGTTTGCCGGCCAACTGCTGGCCGCCGATGAGCCCAAGCGCCCGGAATGCATCGCCCCGGCCTCCCCCGGCGGTGGTTTTGACCTGACGTGCAAACTGGCGCAAAGCGCGCTGGTCAACGAGAAGTTGCTGAGCAAGCCGATGCGCGTGACCTACATGCCCGGCGGCGTGGGCGCGGTGGCCTACAACGCGGTGGTCGCCCAGCGCCCTGCCGACGCCGGCACCCTGGTGGCCTGGTCCAGTGGTTCGCTGCTGAACCTGGCCCAGGGCAAGTTCGGGCGTTTCGACGAAAGCGCGGTGCGCTGGTTGGCCGCGGTCGGCACCAGCTACGGCGCCATCGCGGTGAAAAGCGATTCGCCCTACAAGTCTCTTGACGACCTCGTAAAAGCCTTGAAGAAAGATCCGGGTAGCGTAGTGATCGGTTCCGGCGGCACCGTCGGCAGCCAGGACTGGATGCAAACCGCCCTGATCGCCAAGGCCGCCGGGATCAACCCGCGCGAGTTGCGTTACGTGGCCCTTGAAGGCGGCGGTGAAATCGCCACCGCTCTGCTCGGGGGTCACATCCAGGTCGGCAGTACCGACATCTCCGACTCCATGCCGCACATCCTCAGCGGTGACATGCGCCTGTTGGCGGTGTTCTCCGAGAAGCGCCTGGACGAGCCCGAAATGAAAGACATCCCGACCGCCAAGGAGCAAGGCTACGACATCGTCTGGCCGGTGGTACGCGGTTTCTACCTGGGGCCAAAAGTCAGCGATGCCGAGTACGCCTGGTGGAAAGACGCCTTCGACAAACTGCTGGCCTCCGACGAGTTCGCCAAGCTGCGTGACCAACGCGAGCTGTTCCCGTTCGCCATGACCGGCCCGGAGCTGGACACCTACGTGAAGAAGCAGGTGGCTGACTACAAAGTGTTGGCCAAAGAGTTTGGCCTGATCCAGTAAACGCCCCCCCCTGTTCGCGCAGCCACGTCTTTGCGCAGCACAGACGTGGCCCAGGAGTTTCCCATGCTCTTACAACGCATTTTCGCGGCCGTGCTGTTACTGGCCTGTGTCGGCTTGGCGCTGATGGCCTGGCCGTATCAGGCGGCCTTTTCCTACGAGCCCGTAGGGCCCAGGGCCTTCCCATTGCTGCTGCTCGGGCTGATGGGGCTGGCGCTTGTTTATATGCTGATTCGCCCGCAACCGACCAAACACACCGACGACGAACCCGCGCTGGACCGACCGACACTGATCAAGATCGCGATCTGTGTGGTGTTGTTGCTGGTGTTTGCCGGCACTTTCGAATCCCTGGGTTTCATCCTCAGCAGCATGCTGATCGGTATACCGATGGCACGGCTGTACGGCGGCCGCTGGTTGCCCGGTGCGGTGATCATCACCTTGATGAGCGTCGGTCTTTATCTGTTGTTCGATAAAACCATGGACGTACCGCTCCCCCTCGGTCTGCTCGACGTTCTGGAGAACTGATATGGATACTTTTGGCTATTTGGGCCAGGGCTTCGGCATCGCGCTGAGCCCCTATAACCTGGTGACCGCGCTGTGCGGCACCTTGATAGGTACGGTGGTCGGCCTGTTGCCGGGCCTGGGCCCGATCAACGGCGTGGCGCTGTTGATCCCCATCGCGTTCGCCCTGGGCCTGCCGCCGGAGTCGGCACTGATCCTGTTGGCGGCGGTGTACCTGGGCTGTGAATACGGCGGCCGTATCAGCTCGATCCTGCTCAACATTCCGGGTGAAGCCTCCACCGTGATGACCACCCTCGACGGCTACCCAATGGCCCGTAAAGGCCTGGCCGGCGTAGCGCTGTCGTTGTCGGCGTGGAGTTCGTTCATCGGCGCGTTTATCGCCACCTGCGGCATGGTGCTGTTTGCCCCGCTGCTGGCCAAATGGGCGATTGCCTTCGGTCCGGCGGAATATTTCGTACTCATGGTGTTCGCGATTGTCTGCCTGGGCGGCATGGCCGGCGACAAGCCCCTCAAGACCTTTGTAGCGGCGCTGATTGGCCTGTTCCTCTCGGCCGTCGGCATCGACGCCAACAGTGGCGTGTACCGTTTTACCGGCGACAACATCCACCTCACCGACGGCATCCAGTTCGTGGTGTTGGTGCTGGGCCTGTTCTCCATCAGTGAGATTCTGCTGCTCCTGGAAAAAACCCACCGTGGTCAGGAAGCGGTGAAAGCCACCGGACGCATGATGTTCAACGTCAAGGAAGCCTTGTCGGTGTTGACCGTGAATATCCGTTGCGGCGTGTCGGGCTTCATCATCGGTGTGTTGCCGGGTGCCGGAGCGACCATGGCTTCGGCCGTGGCCTACATGACTGAGAAACGTATCGCGGGTGCCAGCGGCAAATTCGGCCAAGGCGATATGCGTGGCCTGGCCGCGCCGGAAACAGCCATCGGCGCGTCAGTCTGCGGCGCCATGGTGCCGATGCTGACCCTCGGCGTTCCAGGCTCGGGTACCACGGCGGTGATGATCGGTGCCCTGTCGCTGTACAACATCACGCCGGGCCCGCTGCTGTTCCAACAGCAACCGGACATTGTCTGGGGCCTGATCGCGTCGTTGTTTATCGCCAACATTATGCTGGTGATCCTCAACATCCCGATGATCCGCATCTTTACGCGTATCCTCGCCGTGCCGAACTGGGCACTGGTGCCGGTGATCGCCATTATCACTGCGATAGGCGTCTATGCAGTGCATGCCACCACCTTCGATCTGTTCCTGATGATCGCCATCGGCATCTTCGGCTACATCCTGCGCAAGCTCGACTTTCCGCTGTCGCCGCTGCTGCTGGGCTTTATCCTCGGTGGCCTGATGGAGCAGAACCTGCGGCGCGCGCTGTCGATCTCCAACGGTGCGCTGGAGATCCTCTGGTCGAGCCCGATCACCTTCGGCGTCTGGGTATTGACCGCGATCATGCTGTTCGTACCGCTGCTGCGTATCTGGCGTAAACGTGTGCAACAGCGTCGTGCACTGGCCGATGTCTGAGGTCACCTTTAAACAATGGTGGGCAACACCGCTGGTCGGCCTGGCCGGCGGTTACCTGGCCAGCCTCGTCGGCTGGCCGTTGCCGTACATGGTCGGCTCGCTGCTGGCGATCATCCTGGTGCGCTGCCTCACGCCGTGGCAATTGGCCGAAATTCCCGGCGGGCGAAAATGCGGCCAATGGGTGGTGGGCATCGGCATCGGGCTGCATTTCACGCCGCTGGTGATCGAGCAGGTGATGAGCCACTTCGGCCTGATCTTCTTCGGCGCGCTGGTCACCAGCCTGTCGAGCGTGGTCGGTGTGTGGCTGATGCGCCGCAGTGGTGAAGACCGAGCCACCGCGTTTTTCTCCAGCATGCCGGGCGGCTCCGGCGAGATGGTCAACCTCGGCGCCCGCAATGGCGCGGTGCTCAGCCGTGTCGCGGCGGGTCAGAGTTTGCGGGTGCTGGTGGTGGTGCTGTGTGTACCGGCGATCTTCAAGTATTTGCTGGGAGGCGGCGCGCCGCAGTTTCATCCGGCACCGGTCAGCTGGGCCTGGCTGGCGTTGCTGTTTCCCGTCGGCGCGCTGGTGGCGTGGGGCTGGCAGCGTTTGCATCAGCCAAACCCGTGGTTGTTCGGACCGTTGTTGGTCAGCGCCACCGCCAGCGTGGAGTGGGACCTGCATATCGGCCTGCCCGACGGCGGCAGCCAGATTGGCCAATGGCTGATCGGCAGCGGCCTGGGTTGCCACTTCAACCGTCAGTTTTTTCGCAGCGCGCCGTCATTCATGGGGCGCACCCTGATCGGCACGGCGCTGACCATGGCCTTGGCGACACTGGCGGCGGTGGGCTTGAGTGCCCTGACCCACCTCGACCTGCGCTCCCTGACCCTGGGCATGATGCCGGGCGGCATTGCCGAGATGAGCCTCACGGCCGAGACCCTGCAACTGTCTGTGCCGTTGGTCACGGCGATGCAAGTGATGCGCTTGTTGTTTGTATTGTTTTTGGCGGAGCCATTGTTCCGGCATTGGAACCGCCAGCCGGATAAGGCCTGAGCCCTCAGAGCGGTGGCAACCGCCATTCAATCGGCGTTTCGCCGTTCTGCTCAAGAAACTTGTTGGTGCGGCTGAAATGACCGCACCCCAAAAACCCGCGATACGCCGACAACGGCGACGGATGCACCGACGTCAGCACCAAGTGCTTGGTGGCATCGATCAGCTTCTGCTTGCTTTGCGCATGGGCGCCCCACAGCAAAAACACCAGATGCGGCTGATGCTCGCTGACCACTTCGATAATCCGATCGGTAAAGAACTGCCAGCCCTTGCCCGCATGGGCGTTGGCGTTGGCGCGTTCAACGGTCATGGTGGTGTTGAGCATCAGCACCCCTTGGTCGGCCCAATTTTGCAGGTAGCCGTGGTTGGGGATGTCGATGTTCAGGTCGCGCTTGAGTTCTTTATAGATATTGACCAACGACGGTGGCGCCGGCACGCCCGGCTGCACCGAGAAGCACAAACCGTGGGCCTGGCCAGGGCCGTGGTAGGGGTCTTGCCCGAGGATCACCACTTTGACGTTGTCCAGCGGGGTTGAGTTAAGCGCATTGAAAATCAGCGGGCCGGGCGGGTAGATCTCTTTGCCGGCGGCGTGCTCCTGGCGCAGGAACTCGCGCAACTGAGTCATGTAAGGCTTGTCGAATTCATCGCGCAGGGCGTGTTTCCAGCTGGGTTCGAGTTTGATGCGGTCGCCTTCGGTCATCGTGAGGTCATCGTGTAAAAAAGAATGGGCGAACCCTAGGAAAGCCGACCCCGCTTGTCAATTGATCTAACACACCAACCGCACTTTCCCTTGGCGCGACCATACTCATCCTTCACCTTCTTGAATGAGGTCATGATGAACCTGCACTTCCAAGAGCTGACCGGCAGCGCCGGCGCCCGTATCGGCATCGCCAGCCTCGATGCTGAAAAGTCTCTCAATGCCCTCTCCCTGCCGATGATCCTGGCCCTGGGCGAGCGCCTGGATGCCTGGGCCAAAGACCCGCAAATCGTCTGCGTGTTAGTGCGCGGCAACGGCCCCAAAGCGTTTTGCGCGGGTGGCGAAGTGCGCAGCCTGGCCCTGGCCTGCCTTGAGCAGCCAGGCGAAGTACCGGCACTGGCCTCGCAGTTCTTTGCTGCGGAATACCGTCTCGACTATCGCCTGCATACCTATCCAAAACCGCTGATCTGCTGGGGCCACGGCTACGTGCTGGGCGGTGGCATGGGCCTGCTGCAGAGCGCGGCCATACGCATCGTTACGCCGAGCAGTCGGTTGGCCATGCCCGAGATCAGCATCGGCTTGTATCCGGACGTGGGTGCCAGTTGGTTTCTGTCGCGCCTGCCGGGGAAACTGGGGGTGTTCCTCGGGCTCACCGGCGCCCATCTCAACGGTAGAGATGCCTTGGATTTGGGGCTGGCCGACCGTTTCCTGCGCGACGATCAACAAGACGAACTGCTCGACGGCTTGCTGCAACTGAACTGGCAGGAACAGACCGCGATGCAGCTCAACAGCCTGCTCAAGGCCCTGGCTCAGGAGGCCGTGGGCCAGCTACCCGAAGCGCAATGGCTGCCCCGCCGGGCGCAGATCGACGCGTGGCTGGATGTGGGGGATGTACACGGCGCCTGGCGCGCCATCAGCCAATTGCGCGATCACGCCGACCCATTATTCAGCCGCGCCGGCAAAACCATGAGCGAAGGCTGCCCACTGACCGCCCACCTGGTATGGGAACAAATCCAGCGCGCCCGCCATTTGTCCCTGGCCCAGGTGTTCCAGATGGAATACACGCTGAGCCTCAATTGTTGCCGTCACCCGGAATTCAGCGAAGGCGTGCGCGCGCGGTTGATCGACAAGGACCAGAAGCCCCACTGGCATTGGACGGACATCGACAAGATCCCGGAAACCGTAGTGCAGGCGCACTTTACCAAGGCGTGGGAAGGTCGCCACCCGTTGGCCGACTTGTCCGATTATTGAGATATCGGCCCACAAAAAAGCGGCGCTTCATGCGCCGCTTTGTCATGGGACCTGTCAACGGTGCCCACCCCGGTCACCGCCATGACCGCCGCGTCCATGCTCACCGCGCCCACGCCCACCGTTGCCCCAACGATCGCCCCAGCCCTGGTTCGGGTAAGGCCGATAACCGGCCCTTGGTCCCGACGGATAGTAGCGCGGTGCAGGCTGGTAATAACGTGGCGCAGAGTAGTAACGCGGTGCAGGCGCGTAATAGCGTGGCGACGGGTAGTAATCCCGGCGGTACGGGTACGCGGAGCCACCACCGTAGTAGTACGCCGGCGCCGGTGAGGTGTAGACCTCGGATCGATAGTAGCTTTGGCCTCCATCGTAGTAGGGCACACAAGCGCAAAGGGTTAGACCGAGTAAAGCGCTGAGCAGCAGTCGTCGATACATGGCGGCCTCCTGGACCGCGAAAGAGCACCTCCAGCGACGCTGAAGGGCGGCATACAGCTTTCACTGAATGACGAAATATCTGACATCAAAAACCGAATCTGGTGCGTTTCGGTAACAACTTGATACATGATGTGATCCGCAGCATTACCGACCAGACCAAGCTGCTGGCGCTCAACGCGGCAATCGAAGCAGCTCGCGCCGGTGAGGTGCGAGCACAGGCCCATCGCACCCAGACATCCAGGCCCTGTCGCGCCTGGCCACTTCGTTCAATGGGCTGGTCAGCAAGTTCCATTTGTAAGTAGCCGGTCGAGGGTGGGCGCTGTATCGTGCAGGTCCAAGCGAACCATGCCCGATGCAGCCCGCCCCATGACCACGCCAACCCTTTGTCCCGCCTGCGGCGCCCGCAACGACTGCTCCCTGGCCGACCCGCGTACCGCCGACCAGGCCTGCTGGTGCTACAGCGTCACCATCGACCCTGCGGTGCTCCAAGCACTGCCCGATGAAGTGCGCAACCAGGCTTGCCTGTGCCCACGTTGCGCCCAAGTGGACGAACAGTTGCGCAACCGCAATGCGGGTTGATCGCTTCCTCAGCAACTTGCCGCGGTTCAATCGCCAGCAAGCGCGACGGTTGTTGGTTGAACGACGGATCAGCGTGGATGGCGTGACGGTCAGCGACCCTCACTACGAAGTCCGCGAATTCAGCCGCGTATGCCTTGATGCTGAAGTGCTGCAGGCGGGCAAACCGGCGCGTTATTTTATGCTGCACAAGCCCCAGGGGTGCGTGAGCGCAACGTCGGACCCGCAACACCCCACGGTCCTCGACTTACTGCGTGAGCCGGATAAAAACGAGCTGCATATTGCCGGGCGCCTGGACTTCAATACCACCGGGCTGATGTTGATCACCAATGACGGCCAGTGGTCGCGGCGTCTCACGCAACCGACGACCAAACTGCCCAAGGTGTACCGGGTAGAAACTGAAGACGTTATCGGCCCCGATTACGCGGCGACGTTTGCCGCCGGCCTGTACTTCGCGTTTGAAGACCTCACCACCCAACCTGCCGAGCTGGCAGTGCTGGGGCCGACGACGGCGCGCTTGAGCATCATCGAAGGGCGCTACCACCAGGTGAAGCGCATGTTCGGGTACTTCAACAACAAAGTGATTGGCTTGCATCGCGAACGCATGGGGCCGCTTGAGCTGGATCCTGCACTCGCGCCGGGCGAATATCGCGCGTTGACCGTTGAGGAAATCCATCAGGTTTGACGACCGTTCGGCCGGTGAAAGCCAAATCTCTTTTTAACCACTTGCGTGATACCGAGTCTGTGCTTGACTCCCATTCACCAGCCCAATGATGACTGGCGAGTCGCCTATAACCTCCAAGACCTACCTTGCCATCGCCCGCGCTTGATCTACGGGCCCTCCAGGCAAACAGCCCGCCATAACAACACCCGCCGGCCAGCCGTCATCGGACCGACATGGGCCTTCCTTTTCCAGGCGTATGCCTACCTGTCACAAAGCTCGTGCAGAGTTATCTGCGCGCCCTACCCGCTTGCCAGGAGTCTTACGACATGAGGCCAGAAATCGCTGTGTTGGATATACAGGGTCAGTATCGGGTTTACACGGAGTTCTATCGCGCGGACGCTGCTGAAAAGACCATCATCCTGGTCAACGGCTCCATGGCCACCACGGCATCCTTCGCCCAAACCGTGAAAAGCCTGCACCCGCAATTCAATGTGGTTTTGTACGACCAGCCCTACGCTGGCCGCTCCAAAATCCATAACCGCCATGAGCAAATGCTGACGAAGGAAGTCGAAGGCCAGATCCTTCTGGAGTTGATCGATCACTTCGCCGCCGAACACGTGCTGTCATTCTCATGGGGCGGCGCCGCCACCCTGGTCGCCCTCGCCCACCGCCCGCGCCGTGTGGAAAGAGCGGTGATCAGCTCGTTCTCGCCCGTCATCAATGCGCCCATGCGCGACTACCTGGAACGCGGCGTCGACTACCTCGGTAACCTCGACCGCGATCGCGTGGGGCACCTCGTCAACAGCACCATCGGCAAACACCTGCCGTCGCTGTTCAAACGTTTCAACTACAAACATGTCAGCAGCCTGGCCGAACACGAATACGGGCAGATGCACTTCCATATCAGCCAAGTGCTCAACAGCGATCGCCTGTGCTACCTCAAGGCAGCCAAGGCCATCGACATTCCGGTGTTGTTTTTGAACGGTGAATGGGACGAATACACCAGCGCCCAGGATGCCAAGCTGTTTGGCCAGCATGTGGTCAACAGCAGCTTCAGCACCATTGCGGCGACAGGACATTTTCTGGACATGGAACACAAAGCGGCATGCCGGGACAGTCGGGACGCGGTCGTGGGCTTTTTGAAACCGCAGCGGCCGATCAGCCGGTTGCGTTACAGCCAAGGCCAGACACAGCATGCATTTGCGGTTTGAGGCGGCACCTGACGGTGGCGAGGGAGCGCGCTCCCTCGTCATAACTTGCACATTTCCAAAGAAAAACTTCAAATCCAGGCGAACATCTGGTACAAAGTCAGCCGCTCTGAGCGGGTATAGTTTAGTGGCAAAACGAAAGCTTCCCAAGCTTTAGTTGAGGGTTCGATTCCCTCTACCCGCTCCACTTTTTGCGTTCCCCTCGTTTTTCCGCATCATCCCCCCTACGTTTCCACATCAGCGACCTGCCCGGCAACCTGCGCTCTCTGCGGTCGTGTACGCTCATTGCGTAGCGCTAGCCGCACAACTTAGGGATAAGTTGGACATGCACACCTTCATAACAGAATTGCCAAAACCCTAATTTTTATCAAAATCAAGCCAAGGATGACGCTGTGTCACAACCCAATGCAAATATCGACGCCAACATCGTAGACTGGACCTTCCAGAACTACGCCACGCTGGCAAGCATGCTGAGTGGAATTGCAATCTGCGCGTTGATTTTTTATATCTACAAGCGCTCAGGTTCACTAATATTTTTGCGCGACCTCATGTGGCGCTTTTTTGGGGGTTCTACTAAATTCGAAGATGAAGAATATGAACTCGTTCGAAAAAACTTGCGCGAGGTTGAGTACTACCGTTTCGAATTTAATATACCCGCGCAAAATCTGACCGAGACAAAACTTGCTGAAGAGTGGATCAAAAAGCATGGCTTTTGTCACAGGGACGTGGCAAAAGTAAGAAACTACATAAATTGGAATAACTTCAGTACATTAACATTTAAAGAAACGCTATTTTCCAAGCTCACCCAAAACATCACCATTGGATTGCTTATATTCTTTTTTATTATCATTTCTTTCATCGTACCTGTCACAAACTCACCCTACCTGATGGTCTCGTTGAAAGACGCCCCCGAAGCCCCGTCATTTTATCTTTCAAAAGAGAATGCAAAATTCTACTTTTTCAAATCCGAGCCAACGCTATCAAATACGGAATGCCAATCGGCTGAGTCGCTTGAAGCCTTCTCCGAACTTGGATTCACAACAGACCAGTTAGATACTATTTGCTCGTTCTTCTTGCTCGACAACTACCGCACGCATATCGCCGATGGGCTAAAAGGGCAACGAGGCATCTTACTGAGCATTGTCGCCATCTCGATATTTTCCGTATTTTGCATGCTGGTCATGCTCACTAGGCAAGACGTAGCGAGAAAGCTTCATAAAAAAATAAACCTACCGAAAACAACCAATAAATAATAAATCGACTTTCCACTGCATCGCGACTCTACTGCCCTCCTTTAGAGTCGCCTTACATAAGCTATAGCGCATTGAAACTTAGCTAACGCGCTGCTCGAACCAGCATCAAATCCAGATTGCCGCTGACACAACCCCCCCCAAGCTTCTCGCAGCCGTCCTGACCCATTGAAAGTCCGAGAAGGCTGCGTGGCCGATAAAGGGGCTCAGTAGTTCCTTGACCAAAAATCTATACAAACACAAAATTCTGTACAACTATAAGACCTTGAGCGCTGGCATGACGCCTCGCACGATCAAGGAGCCAGGCAATGAAACGCCTGCTGGTTTCACTGTTCCTGCTATTGAGCCTGTGCAGCTGCGGTAACGTCGGTGTCGAGCACTATGCCGACCAAAAGCCGCAATTGGACTTGGAGCGCTTCTTCAGTAAACCCGTCAAGGCCTGGGGAATATTCGAGAAACGCTCGGGCGAAGTCGCCAAGCGTTTTGAGGTGGATATTGCCAGTCATCGCGAGGGCAACAACCTTATTCTCGACGAAAAATTCCTGTACAGCGATGGCACGCGCCAGCAACGCGTATGGACGCTCACGCCCGATGGCCCGGGGCGCTGGCGCGGACGGGCCGGGGATGTGGTCGGTGAGGCCATCGGCGAAGTGGCCGGGAACGCATTGCGTTGGCGCTACCGCCTCAACCTGCCCGTGGACGGGTCGGTGTACGAAGTGAGCTTTGACGACTGGATGTACTTGATGGATGAAGACACGATGATCAACCGGTCGAGCATGTCCAAATTCGGCGTGGAGTGGGGCCAGGTCACGCTGTTCTTTCGACGCCAATAACACCCACAGCGAAGGTGAATCATGAATCTGCGCAGGCTGACCGCACTGGCCGAAAAAGGCGAAATACGTGAGTTGGAGTTACTGTCGTTGGAAGGCGGTTTCTATATTGCGCGTATAAAACTTGCGCACCTCGAGATGACGTTACTGGACGACAGCGGCAAGACTTTGCGCATCCGGTCGAGCACGCATTTACGCGACCTGTTGCAGCAAGTGCCGCCATTCCCGTGTGTGCTGGTGCAGCAGTGCGTACATGACGAAATGTGCGGTACCCGTGAAGGGGCGATCGGTGCGTTGCGCATTCCTTTTTCGCTAGCGGCACCCTTTTAAGATCGCGGTGTCTCTTGGCTGCGCTGCCCTTGATAGGCGCCTTCAGGTGCAAGCGGCGCCGGATAACGTCACGATGTTCGCTCCCGTAGAGGCTGCGCTGGCCGCCACCCGGTCAGCGCTATGACCAGAGTCAGCAGCTGAAAACCCATGATCAGCGCCACACACCCCGCCCAGCCCCACTGCTCCCAGATCAACGCCGGAGCGATAGCGCCGCAACTGCCACCCAAGTAGTAACACGTGAGGTAGACCCCAACGGCAGCGGCTTTGTTATCGCGAGCGGTCGCGGTGGTGAAGGCGTTGGCAGCGGCCTGGGCGAGGAATACGCCGGTGGAGCTCAGGGCGAGGCCGGTCACGATGCACCACAAAGATGGCACCAGGGTCAGGGCCGACCCACTTACGCCAAACAACGCAGCACCCGTCAGCAATTGGCCATGCGGGCGGGCTTTACTGAGGCGCCCTGCGATAGGGATCACAACCAGCGCCAGCAGGAACACCATGTACAGCGTACCCAAGGCCGCAGGCCCGAGGTTGAACGGCGGTAGGCCAAGGTACAAGCCCGCGTAGGTGAATGTCGCGACCTGAGAGAACAACACGCAAAAGCCTACGGCATAGGCGGCCAACAACGGTTGACGAAAAACACCTGAAACGGACCCACTGAGCCGCTTTGCTCGCGCACGATTGGCCGGCAGCAGGAACTGAATAAACCCGCCAACCATGAGGCTCAACGCCGCAAGCAATTCAAAGGCTTCGCGCCAACCGACATATTCAGTCATCACGCCGGTGACAAAACGCCCGGCAAACCCGCCCAACACCGTGCCGGCGACATACAGGCTGGTGACTTCAGTGACGGTACCGCCGCTCCAACGGTCGCCGATGTAAGCCACGCTGGTGGCAAACACCACCGGTATCAACATGCCTTCTACGAAGCGCCACACCAGCACTTCGGCAAAACTGTCGGCATACGCGGTCATGAGCGTCGGCAACGCCAGCAGCAGCGCGGCCGCGGCGATGACCGCGCGCTGCTCGAAACGCCCAGTCAGGCGGCTGACAAACGGCGCAGTGAGCGCCACCGCCAGCGTGGTCACGGTGATACTCCACCCGGCAGCCTTCGCGCTGATCTGAAACTGCGCGGCAAAGATTTGCAAGATGCTCTGGGTGGCGTACAGGTTGAGAAACGCCGCGCAACCACACAGGAAGAGGGCAAGGCGGGCACAATGCAGGCGCGGTTTCATGAAACCTCTCGTTTTATGTTGAAAGGCCTTTATAGAATGGCCGAAAGGTTTTGCACCAATACCGAATGACGACCGATTGATACCCAAGGACCTGGATGCTCGACCTACGCAAGCTGCGTTACTTTCTGACAGTCGCCGAAGAATTGCACTTCGGCCGCGCGGCCATTCGCCTGCACCTGGCCCAGCCGCCGCTGACACGTCACATTTCGGCGCTGGAAACCGCGTTGGGCTTCAAGCTCTTCGATCGCACCAGCCGCACAGTGGCCCTCACCGCGCAAGGCCGGTCGTTCCTGCCCTACGCACGTGGTGTGCTGGAACAGGTGGCGCTGGCTCAGGTCATGGCGGATAAACTGGCCGCGGGCACCGCCGGGCAACTGGCGCTGGGCTATGCCAGTTCGATCGCCCTATCGGATCTGTTCAGCCAGGCGATCCAGGCCTTCGCCCAACGCTTTCCCGACGTGCAGTTGACCTTGGTGGAGTGCGCCTCCGGCAACCTGGGCGCACAGGTGGCGGATGGGCGCTTGGATATTGGCCTGAGCCGGCTGTTGCCGCAACGCACAGACGTGCAGGCGCTGTCGCTGGGTGAAGAGCGCTTGGTCGCGGCGGTGTCCACCGACAGCCCGCTGGCGAACCTGGCGCAGATCAGCCTCGCACAGTTGAGCGCGTATCCGCTGATTCTGTTTCCGGCGGACTACGGCTCGGGACTGAACCAATCCATCGAAGCGCTTTACCGCCTCCACGACCGGCCCTTGCGACGGGGGCCTACCGGGCGGCAGATCACCTCGATCATCGCGCTGGTGGCAGCCGGGCAAGGCGTGGCGCTGGTACCCGAATGTGCGCAAAGCCTGATGAACAAAGGTGTGACGTACAGGCCGATGATGGAATTGGAGGCGTGTGCACAGTTGCTCGTACTCACTCGCGCTGAAACAAAAAATGTGTTGATCGACGCGTTTCTGACAGTCCTCACAGAGGCACCACACACGCTGTAATACCATCGAAAAACCCCGCAATACCTCTCTCCTGCGCCCTCTGCGCGCACTCATACACTTCCTTGACCCCCTACCGAAATACCGGTCATCGACTGTCGGTAGGTAGCGTATTGATAATTTATTTTCAGTGGTTATAGTCACCACCAACACACACCACAAGGAGGTGCTGTGGATAGCCGATATTTGATAGGTCACATCGTTGCGGACGGTTGGTATCTGGTGCGCACAAGGGGCAGTCATCATCATTTCAAACACCCTGTGAAGCCGGGGCTGGTGACGATTCCCCATCCAAAAAAGGACCTGTTGGACAAGACCGCCAAGAGCATTTTGAAACAAGCTCTAATGAGCTAACCGTCCCTGGAGGACAACACACATGCTGTATCCCATCGCAATTTCAACGGGCGATAACGACCATGCCTGGGGTGTGGAAGTCCCGGATATTCCCGGCTGCTACTCAGCCGGCGACGACCTGGACGACGCCATGGCCATGGCCCGGGAAGCGATCGAAGGGCACTTCGAGATCCTCGCCGAAGACGGTGCACCGATTCCCAGCGCGCGCAAAGTCACCGTGCATGCCGCCAACCCGCAGTACGCCGGCTGCACATGGGCAGTCGTGGATATCGACGTCACCAAGTACCTCGGCAAGGCGCAGAAACTCAACATCACCTTGCCGGGTTATCTGCTTAACCGCATAGATGAATACGTTCTGCACCACCCTGAAGAGAAAAGCCGTTCAGGTTTTCTCGCATCCGCGGCGCTGAAGGTGCTGCAACAGGATCGGTAGCATCACGTCAGCATTGCCTGACAGCCACCCACAGCAAGTACCCCGACAATGCCGGATTGTTGGCCTGAAAGCGGAAACACCCCATGCTGGAACCTGGACAACCCACACCAAAGTTCATAGTGCGCCAGGTATTCGGTTGGGTGCTGGTACTGCCCCTGCTGGTCTCGTTTATAAAACTGCCGTTTCCCTTGGCGCTGGTACTCTCGCTCGGCGTTTTGGCGGCCTCGCTTTACGGCGTACAGTTAGCCAGGCGCCATGCCAGTCGACGCGTGGCCCTGTTCGCCGCAATCGTCACCGCGCTCAATGGGGTCTCGTTTCTGGCAATGTCGACACCCTCAGTGCTCAAAGCCCTGTATTACATCGTCTGGTTGTACGCGTATCCGCATTATTCAAACTGGGCGTACTGGAGCTTTTAGACCCTGCAGAATTTGATCGCAAGAAACGTAGTTTCCCACCCGGCTGATAGAACTACAGTCACGACGTAACCGTTTGAACCGGCCTTTTGAGGAGCCCATCCATGCCCTACGACTACAAGCTCATGCCCTCCCCCGTCGGCCAGCTCACCCTGGTGGCGCGTGATGGCAAACTCAGCGCCATTTTGTGGGAGTGCGAGCGCGCCAACCGAGTGCGCCTGGGCGAATTACGCGAGGCAAACGACAGCCGGGTGCTGCTGGAAGCCGAGCGCCAGTTGCGGGAGTACTTCGCCGGCACACGCAGCACATTCGAGCTGGAACTGGACTTCACCGGCACCGACTTTCAGAAGCAAGTCTGGCAGGCACTTCTCACCATCCCCTTCGGTGAAACCCGCAGCTACAGCCAGATCGCCCGACAGATCGGCAACCCCAAAGCCGTGCGTGCGGTCGGCGCCGCCAACGGGCGTAACCCGATCTCGATCATTGCCCCCTGCCATCGAGTGATCGGTGCGTCGGGCGGCCTCACCGGCTTCGCCGGAGGGCTGCAAGCCAAGCAATATTTGCTCGCGCTGGAAGGCACAGGCCAGGCGGCTCTGGCATTCTGAGCCAGGCAAAAAAAACGGCGGTTGAATCAAATCCAACCGCCGTTTTTTATTTCAACCCAAGGCCTCAACCGTCGCCTTGATGACCTTTGCCGTAGGTCGATGCCAAAGCACGGGCTTTGTGCAAACGCTCTTCCAGCTTAGGCAGTGTTTCGTCCACCAGGGCTTTGATTTCCGGGACATCCGAAGCAGCGCCTCCCTGCTTGAACAGGGCGATAGCGTCTTCATTTTCCTTGACCTGTTGCGCGGTGTAGGCGGCATCAAAGGAGTCGCCGTCCTTGAGTTCAGGCATCAGGGTCTCGGCTTTGTCGACGATCTTCTCGCGCGGCGCCACAGGCAGGTCGAGCTTCTTGGCAATGGCGGCCAGGTGCTGGTTGGCAAGGGTGCGCTCGTTGATTACCTCGATGGTGTAGTCCTTGATTTCCTGGGACGAGGTTTTGGCGTGGGCCATGCGACTGGTTTCGATATCGGCCATGCCTTTGGCCGATGCCTGCTCGATGAATTCAGCAGGCGACTGGGCGAAAGCATTGCTGGCGCCGAGGCCCAGCAGCATCGCGAAACTGGCGGTGCGTAACCGGATAGCCATGCGGCTCATGATGGGTTCCTCCAGGGAAAAAAAAGTGCGGGGGAACACGCCCCGCCCTGAATTCGAATTTTCAGGACGGTAAAGGTTTAGAAAAAACTTGCCCGCACGACGAACGGTCGTTGCCGCATCAGGCCGGTTTACTGCCGAACAGGCCGGGTAATGCATGCGCCAAGGCGTTGATGGCGAAACCGATAAACATCACGCCGCAGAGCTTGGTGATAAGGATTTCATGACGTTGATACACCGTGCGCACGCGCTGCGCGCCGACCACGCCGACCAGGATCGCATAGGCCAATAGGCCGCCGATAAAGCTCAAAACAATCAACCCCGGCAGCATCGCCCAGGTCAGCATCTCGGCACGACTGGACAGCAACGCAGTGAAGGTTGCAACCGCCACCGGGTAAGCCTTGGGGTTGGTCAAGCCGAACACGATGCCGTGCCAGAACGGATGCCGCGCCGCGCCCTGTGGCGCATCACCGCTACGCTGGCGGGTGCGAATCGCGCGCCAGCCAAGCCAGAACAGGTACAGCCCACTGAGCACGCCCAGCACATCAAACGCACTGCTGCCCACTTCCCGCGCGCCGACAATCGCGATCAGCGCCGTGCTGCACCACACCACATCCCCCAGCAAATGCCCGCAAAGAAAACCCGCCCCGGCGCGACGGCCTCGGGCGGCGCCGATGCCGAACACAGCCAGCACACCAGGGCCAGGCGTGATGCCATAGATAAAGCCTGAAGCAAGGACCGCGAGCAGCAGGGATGGGGTCATGGCGGCGACTCTGGAGAGGTTGAACGTGGAGGGATTCTGCCTGTTCTGCCAAGGAGTGCAAATGCCACGAGCGGGTTACGTCAATACGCCCTGCACCCGCCCAATCAACCACTGCAACCCCGAATCCCCGCCGCGCCGCGCGTGCCATGCCAGCTCAAACGCAAACGCCGGGATATGAAACGGCGGTGGCACGGCCAGCAAATGCTGCTGATCGATATTCAGCAACCCCCGCGACGACACCGTCAGGATCAAGTCCGTGCCTTCAATCAACTGCGGCGCCACGCCCCAGTGCGGCAGGCTGACTGCCACATGGCGCCGCTCGCGAATCGCCGTCAGCGCCCGTTCGATTTCCGGGGTACCGCTGCCGCGCATTTCCAACAGCACGTGGGGACGCGCCAGGTAGGTAGGCAAATCGAGCGTGGCGTTTTCCGGCAGGCTATTGCGGTCCACCAGGCAGGTATAGTGCTCTTCGAATAATGGCGTAGTACGCAGCTCGCAGGGCATGTCGGGAAATACCCCGGCGGCCAGGTCGAGATCGCCATTGAGCACGCCGTCCACCATGCCCTCACGGCTGGCCTGGATGATCTGCAAGTCGATGCCCGGCGCTTCACGACGCAGCACACGGATCAACTTGGGTAGGAAAATTGCCGCGCTGTAGTCCGACATCGCCACGCGAAAACGGCGTTTGGCCGAGGCTGGGTCGAAGCGATTCGGCGCCAGCAGTGCCTGCACCTGGGCCAGGGCTTCGGCCAGTGGGGCAGCCAGCTCCAGCGCACGCGCGGTCGGCACCAATGCGCCGCCCTGGCGCACCAACAACGGGTCACCCAACAGGTCACGCGAGCGCGCCAGCGCATGGCTGACCGCCGGTTGGCTGAGGTGCAGGCGTTCGGCGGCGCGGGTGACATGTTGCTCACTCAGCAAGACGTCGAGGATCACCAACAGGTTGAGGTCGATACGGCGCAGGTCATTCATCAGCTGCATACTCAGCATAAAAACTTTGAATTTAAATTTGCGCGACGAATAACTTAGAGTCCAGCAAAACCTCTAGGAGTTTCGACATGACGATGTGGCATTGGGCAGGTTTGGGCGCGCTGGCGCTGATGGCTGGCGCGGTGGTGCCGTTTCAAAGTGCGATTAACGCCAACCTCGGGCGCGGGCTCGGCCACCCGTTGTGGGCCACTTTGGCCTCGTTGCTGGTGAGTATCATCGTGTTGTTGCCCGTGATTATCGCCCTGCGACTGCCCTTGCCGAGCCTCGCGTTTATCACCCAGGCACCCTTGTGGATGTGGGCTGGCGGTGCATTTGGCGTGTGTTTTATTTCCCTGGCGTTAATGCTGTTGCCCAAGCTGGGGGCATCGGGGTTTATTGCCTTGGCCCTGGCCGGGCAGATGCTGGCATCGCTGCTGCTCGACCACTTCGGCCTGTTCGGCCTGGCGCAGCGCCAACTGACAACGCCCCGTGTCGTCGGGGCGCTGTTGTTGATGGCCGCAGTGGCGTTGATTCAGTTCGCCAACGCGCCGGCCAAAGCCTTGGCCGCTGCGTGAAACGAGGTCAGCGCTTGTCGGAGGTACGCATTTTTTGCGGCAGGCCCCACATCAGCAGCGCCGCGGCAACCAACGCGCACACGCCAATGACATACAGCGCCGGCGTGGTGCTGCCGGTGATGTCCTTGATGCGCCCCACCATTACCGGGCTGACGATACCGCCCAGTTGCCCCAGGGTATTGATCAACGCGATCCCGCCCGCCGCACCGGCGCCGGCACCTGCCAGCAATTTGGGCGGCAACGTCCAGAACGTCGGGATCGAGGCAATAATGCCGGCCCCCAGCAAACCCAGCGCAATGATCAGGAAGGTGGTGTGGTTATCAAAGATCCCAGCGCAGAAGAAGCCAATCGCCCCCAACACCACCAACCCACTGACGAACTTGCGACGCTCACCTGTGGCGTCCGACCAACGCCCCACCACGACCATGGTGATGGCCCCGCAGATGTACGGGATGGCGGTCAACAAGCCAATCACCATCGGGCTTTCGATACCCGCGCTTCGGATCAACTGTGGCGCCCAGAAGTTGAGGCCGTAGGACGCCACCTGGATCAGGAAATAGATCAGCCCCAGCATCAGGAAACCCGGGATGCGCACAGCCTGGAGCAACGAGCCTTTCTTGTGCACTTCATGCACCGCGATGCGGCTGGCCAACAGGGCCTTTTCGTCGGCGCTCAGCCAATGTGCATCTTCAATGCGGTCCTTGAGTTGCGTCAGCACCATCCACGCCAACAGCAGGCACGGAAGGCCACCCAGCAGGAACAACCAGTGCCAGCCGCGTATCTGCAGCACGCCATCCATGTGTTCCAGCACCAGCCCGGAAAACGGCGCGCCCACCAGCCCGGAAAACGCCGAAGCCAGGAACAGCATTGACGTGATGCGCCCACGGAAATCCTGCGGGAACCAAAGCGTCAGGTAATACAGCACGCCAGGGGCAAAACCGGCCTCCATGGCGCCGATCAGAAAACGCAGCGCGTAGAACTGCCACTCCGCGGTGACGAACACCATGGCGGCGGTCGCCAGCCCCCACGACACCATGATCCGTGCGATCCAGCGCCGTGCACCGAACTTGTACAGCATCATGTTGCTCGGCACTTCGAAGAGGACGTAACCCACCACGAAAAGACCCGCCCCCAGGCCATACGCGGTATTGCTCAAGCCCAGGTCGGCTTGCAATTGAAACTTGGCGAAACTGATGTTGATCCGGTCAAAAAACGCGAACAGGTAGCACACCATGATCAGCGGCATCAGGCGCCAGGCGACCTTTTTAACCACCGCTTTAATGGCGTCGTCTTTGCCGACCGGGTGCGCGCCAGTCTCTAACGTATCAGTGCTCATTGTGCTTCTCCAGCGGACCGCTCATGGGCGTCCGATTGTTTTTGTTGTCTGGTATGGCGTTACAACGTGGCGATGTAAGCCGCAGGTGAATGCAGGTCACTGTTGCGCCCGGCCTTGACCACCTGGCCGGGTAACTCATGGCCCAATAGCGCCGGCAAACGGCGCGACAGGGTCAGCAGATGCGGCAGGTCGATACCGGTGTGAATCCCCACTTCCTCACACAGGTTGACCAGGTCTTCGGTACAGATATTGCCCGACGCCCCCGGCGCAAACGGGCAGCCGCCAAGGCCGCCGAGCGCCGCGTCAAAACGCCGTGCGCCGGCCTCGTAGGCGGCCAGCACATTGCACAAACCCAGGCCACGGGTGTTGTGGAAATGCAGGGTCAGGTCGCTGACCGGCACGTGTTGCAGCACGCGTTTCACCAAACGCTGCACCTGACGCGGGTTGGCCATGCCGGTGGTGTCAGCCAGGGTGATGCCCTGGATGCCCAGCTCGCGATAGGCCTGCACGATCTGCAGCACGCGGTCTTCGTCGACCTTGCCTTCGAACGGGCAGCCGAAGGTGGTGGCGATGCTGCCGTTGAGGCGCACCGGATGGTCGGCGGCAAACCTCACCACCTCGGCAAACGCCGCCAACGATGCTTCGCAGCGCATGCGCATATTGGCCAGGTTGTGGGTCTGGCTGGCGGACATCACCAGGTTCAGTTCATCGGCGCGGGACTCGATGGCGCGCTGGGCGCCCTTGAGGTTGGGGATCAACGCGACATAGATCACACCCGCTTTGCGTTCGATGCCGTGGAACACTTGCTCGCCGTCACGCAGCGCCGGGATGGCCTTGGGCGAGACGAACGAGCCCGCCTCGATCCGTGAAAACCCGGCGAGAGAGAGTTGGTCGATCAGCGCGATCTTGTCGGCCGTCTCGACCCAGGTCGGTTCGATTTGCAGGCCATCGCGCGGCGAGACTTCCTGCACGATCAATGGCTCGGAATAATCCTGGATCATTGCACCACCCCCGTATTTTTTAAGCGTTGGATATCGGCGTCGGCGAGGCCCAGCCCACTGAGGATGTCGTCGGTGTGCTGGCCCAGCGCCGGGCCTTGCCAGTTCACGGCGCCCGGTGTCTCGGAGAGCTTGGGCACGATGCCGGGCATCTTCACCGACACGCCGCCGGGCAACTGGGCGTTGAGCAACATGTCGCGCGCCTGGTAGTGCGGATCGCTGACGATGTCCGCCACCGAGTAAATGCGCCCGGCCGGTACTTCAGCGGCTTCCAGCGCGCTGAGCACTTGTTCGATGGGCAGGCTGCTGGTCCAGTGGGTGATGGCGGCATCCAGCACGGCGCTTTTGGCCGCGCGGCCATCGTTGTGGGCAAACTCAGCGGCTTCGGCCAGGTCGGCGCGGCCGATGGCGGTCATCAGGCGCTTGTAGATCGGGTCGCTGTTGCCGGCAATCACCACGTAGGCGCCATCGGCGGTCAGGTAGGTATTGGACGGTGCAATGCCGGGCAACGCGCCGCCGCTGCGTTCACGCACATGGCCGAGCATGTCGTATTCGGGCACCAGGCTTTCCATCACGTTGAACACACTTTCGGCCAGGGACACATCGACCACCTGCCCATCACCCTGGCCGGTCTTGACCCGCAGCAACGACATCAAGGCACCGATCACACCGTGCAGGGACGCAAGGGAGTCACCCAGGCTCACCCCCACCCGCGCCGGCGGCGAATCCGGGTTGCCGGTGGTGTAGCGAATGCCGCCCATGGCCTCTCCGATAGCACCAAACCCCGGGCGGTCGCGATAGGGACCGGTCTGGCCGTAGCCAGAAATGCGCACCAGCGTCAGCTTGGGGTTTAGAGCGTGCAATACGTCCCAGCCCAGGCCGAGTTTTTCCAGGCCGCCGGGGCGCAGGTTTTCGATGAGGACGTCGGCGTCGCCGAGCAGTTGCTTGATAAGCCCCAGGCCTTCGCTGGACTTGAGGTTCAGGGCCAACGACTTCTTGTTGCGCGATTGCAGGTACCACCACAACGACGTGCCTTCATGCAGCTTTCGCCATTTGCGAAGCGGATCGCCCTGGCCCAGGGATTCGATCTTGATCACTTCGGCGCCAAACTCGGCCATCAACCGTGCGGCAAACGGTGCGGCGATCAGGGTGCCGATCTCGATCACCTTGATGCCGCTCAGGGGAGTCGTCATGAGGTGTACCTCTTATTCTTGGAATGTGAACCAAGGCTAGAGGACCGGCATTAGAGAAATCCAACCGTCAGTCGGCAAGGTTCGTTCGCAAAACGCGAACGCTCAGCGAATAGTCTGTAGGACAGAACTCACAGGCCGCTCAAGGGCAGGCATCGAGAGGCTCAGATAATCGAACAACAAACGGCTCACCGGCGACAACTGCGCCTCGTCACGCGCCACGAGGATCAATCGGCGGTCCGACCAGGCGTCGGTCAGCGGCACCGCGTGCAGGCCCAGCGCACGTCCAAACAGTTCGTAGGCCTTCTGCGGCAGGATACCGATGCCCATATTCGCCTGGACCATGCGGCACATTGCATCAAAGCCCGGCACATGAATGCGCAGGCGCAACATCTTGCCGGCCTCGCGCGCGGCGGCATGGGTGCGCATATTGATGGAACTGGCAACATGCAGCCCCACGTAGTCACTGCCCAACGTCTCGGCGAAAGCCAAACTGTCGCGCGCGGCCAGCGGATGATGAGCGGGCATCAGTACCATCAGTTTGTCGTGGCGATAGGTCACGCTGAGCAGGCCCTTGGTATCGGTATCGCAGGAACAGATGCCCAGGTCCGCCACGCCATCCAGCACGCCTTGCACAACGCCGGTACTCGGGCGTTCTTCCAGGTCGGTCTTCACTTCGGGATGCAGCTCGGAAAAATCCCGCAAATCTTCCGGAAGGAACTGAATGATCGCCGAGAGATTGGCCAGCATCCGCACATAACCGCGCACACCGTGGCTGTGCTCGCCCAGCTCCATGCCCATTTTTTCGACGTTGAACAGCATCTGCCGTGCGTGGTGCAACAGGGTTTCGCCGGCGGCCGTCAGGTCCATGCCCTTGGCGCGGCGCACGAACAGGCTCACGCCCAACACATGCTCCAGATCCATCAGGCGCTTGCTGGCGGCCGATACCGCTATGGCTTCGCGGGCGGCGGCGCGGGTCAGCGTACCCTCCTCGAACACCGAGACAAACAACTGCAAGGTGATCAGGTCGAGGCGGCGCACCAGGCTTTTGTGCAACATCAGTGACGCTCGCCGGCCAAGCGATGGAGATCGGCCTGCTCCACCACCGGTTGCGGCGCGCCCTGACGCACCGCCTGCAACATCGCCCGGCCGACCGTCTCGGTACTCACCACCCAGCCCGGCCTGACACGGCGCACCAGCGACAGCAACGGGCCCAGGACGGCATAAAAACCTTGATACAGCGGCGTCTTCGAGCGCACGCCGTGCAGCGGCTGGATCAGCCCCGGCCGGAACAGGTACACGGCCTTGAACGGCAAGCGCAGCAACGCATTTTCGGTCTTGCCCTTGACCCGCGCCCACATCGACTTGCCCGCTTCGGAACGGTCGGTACCGGCGCCGGACACATAGATAAACGTCATCTGAGGATTGAGCCGCGCCAAGGTGCTGGCGGCAACCAGCGTGAGGTCATAGGTGAGGTGGGTGTAGCGGGTTTCATTCATGCCTGCCGACGAAACGCCGAGACAAAAGAAGCACGCATCAAAGCCTTGCAGCAGGTTTTCCAGGGGATGGAAATCGAGCATGTCGCTGTGCAATACCTGGTGCAGCTTGCCGTGCTCCTGAGGCAACGGCGTGCGGCCGACGGCGACGACCTCCTGCACGTCGGCGGCCAACAGGCATTCACGCAGGACGCCCTGGCCAACCATGCCGGTGGCGCCGAATAACAGAACTCTCATAAGGGGACCTCAGCGGCACGCCGCAAGCTCAAGTTAAACGCATTCGACTTGTAGCTTAACGCGTGCAGCGTGCCGCTGCCCCTATTCAAAACGCGCTGCGAAAGATCTCCTCGATCTGCCGCTGATCCGCGCGTCGTGGGTTGGTGAGCCCACACGCATCCTTGAGGGCATTGCCGGCCAGCAGCGGAATATCCTGCAATTTGGCCCCCAGTTCGCGCAGGCCGGCGGGAATTTCAACATCCTGGGCCAGGCTGCGAATGGCGGCGATGGCCGCTTGGGCGCCCTCTTCATGGCTGATGCCCCTGGTGTCAGCGCCCAATGCGCGGCCCACGTCGCTCAGGCGTCTGGCGCAGACGCTGGCGTTGAAGCTCTGCACATGGGGCAGCAGCACCGCATTGCACACGCCGTGGGGCAAGTCGTAGAAACCACCCAGTTGGTGCGCCATGGCGTGCACGAACCCCAGGGATGCGTTGTTGAAGGCCATGCCGGCGAGGAACTGCGCGTACGCCATGTTTTCCCGGGCGGCCTTGTCACTGCCGTCGCGTACGGCCAGGCGCAGATTGGCGCTGATCAACTCTATCGCCTTGATGGCGCACGCATCGGTGATCGGCGTGGCGGCGGTGGACACGTAGGCTTCGATGGCATGGGTCAAGGCGTCCATACCGGTGGCGGCGGTGAGGCCCTTGGGCATGCCGACCATCAACGAGGGGTCGTTGACTGACAGCAGCGGCGTGACGTTGCGGTCAACAATGGCCATTTTCACGTGACGGGTTTCGTCAGTGATGATGCAGAAACGGGTCATCTCACTGGCGGTGCCGGCGGTGGTGTTGATGGCCACCAAGGGCAGTTGCGGCTTGGCTGATTGGTCGACACCTTCATAGTCACCAATGTGCCCGCCGTTGGTCGCGCACAGGGCGATGCCCTTGGCACAGTCATGGGGCGAACCGCCGCCCAAAGACACCACGAAATCACAGGCACTTTGCTGCAGCAGCGCCAGGCCTTTCTCGACGTTTTCCACATTGGGGTTGGGCTTGGCGCCGTCGTAAATCACCGAATCGATGTCCTGCATCGCCAGTTTCTCGGCGATCATGCTCGCCACGCCCGCCTTGGCCAGGCCGGCGTCAGTGACAATCAGCGCCTTGCGAAAGCCGTAGTTGCGAATCGCGTTCATGGCTTCGTCGAGGCAGTCGGTGCCCATGATGTTGACGGCGGGAATGAAAAAGGTGCTGCTCATGGCGAATCCTCGGATAACGTTTATGCCTACAGCATCGACCTCGCGCGCCAGCGGCATCTTGATCAGGATCAACGCCGGCTCGTGATAAAGTCACCACCCAGCCGATTTGAGTAGACCCGCCGCAATGAAGGACTTCCAAGCTATTGACGCCCACCTTGAAGACTGGAGCGCACTGCGCAGCGCCATCCACTTCAGCGGGATTTTGATCGGCAACGGCGCAAGCCGCACGATTTGGGAAGACTTCGCCTACGACTCGCTGTTTGAAAACGCACGCACCGTGGAAGAAAAACCCCTGAGCCAATCCGAACTCAGCGTGTTCGACGCCCTGCAAACCCGTAGCTTCGAGCAGGCCCTGGGGGCGCTGAAAACCACCAGCCGGGTCAACAAGGCCCTGGCGGTCAGTTCGGCCGCACCGCGCAATCGCTACTACGCAATCAAGGAAGCCTTGATCAATACCATCCACAGCGTGCACATCCCGTGGCGTCTGGTGCAGCCATCGACGCTGGCGACGATCAACGCCGAGTTGAAGCACTACTCAACGGTGTTCACCAGCAATTACGACCTGCTCAATTACTGGGCGACCCTGCATGCCCCCGGCATCGACGATCTATTCGGCAGCGCCGACGCCAGCTTCGACCTGCGCCACACCCACTGCGAGGCCACGCGCATTCTGTACCTGCACGGCGGCCTGCACCTGGTGCGCAACCTCGACGGCACCGCGCGCAAATTGCCTTCCACCGACAGCACCTTGCTCAGCAGCTTTGCCATCAACCATACGATCAAGACCCTCGACGACGTGCCGCTGTTCGTCAGCGAAGGCCAGGTGCAAGAGAAGCTCAAAACCATCCGCAGCTCCGATTACCTGTCGTTCTGCTATGAGCAATTGTTGAACCACGAGGGCGCGCTGTGCGTTTTCGGCCATGAGTTGGGGCCGCAGGACAAACACTTGGTGGATGCGATTCGCCAGGCCCGGCTGACGACCCTGGCGATCTCGGTATCGGGGCGCAGCGAGGGGTTTATCCGCCAGCAGAAGCGGCGCTACTCGGAGTTGTTTGACGGCACCGGCGTGCAGCTGAAGTTTTTTGCGGCGCGCACCCATGCATTGGGTAATCCGGCGTTGTCGGTGCCGGTCGAACGCTGATTTCAAGCCCCATCGCTATCATTCCTCGGCGCTGTGCACCACCACCAGCAACTGCGCCTGCACCTCCCCCACCGAGCGAATCCGGTGGGGCTTTTGCGCGTTGAAATGCAGCGCGTCACCGCGCTCCAGAATCACTCGCTCATTCATGAAATCCACCTCGACCGAACCTTCATGCACAAACAAAAACTCTTCCCCGAGGTGCTCCTTGAAGGTCTTGTCGCTGAATTGCGCCGGCGGGTAGATGATGAACGGCAACAGGCTGCGTTCGCTGACCTGATGGGCAAGCACCGCGTAACCCGGCGAGGTGTCGGGCCGCTCGTGGCTGCGTACCAGGCTGTAGCTGTCGAGGCTGACACGGTCTTCGCTGAACAGTTCTTCGACGTTCACGTTCAACGCCTTGGCCAGTTTCAGCGCGGCGGCGATGGACGGCGTATTGAGCCCGCGCTCGACCTTGGACAAGTAGCTCTTGGTCATCCCGGATTTTTCGGCCAGGGTCTCCAAGGTTACGCCAAGTTTTTTTCTCAATAATTTCAAACGGATAGACATGTGCTGCAGTTAATCCATGCAAGAAACGATAGGCTGCGCTTGCCAATGACACAAAGTGTCATATAGCATCATTAGTGTCATTTGCCTTCACCCAACGACCTTGCGAGCAGCGGGAAACAGCAAATCCGACGTCCATTGAACCACCCAAAGGACACCGATATGGCCAAGACATTAGCACTCCCCAAAGACCAACTGGTCAAGCAAGCGCTGGTCCAGATGCAAAACACCCTGGCGGATAATACGTGGACCGACCGGCAAAAGCTGGCGCTCACTTGCCGCATCCTGTTCGAGAACGGCCACGACTCCGGTCTGGCCGGGCAGATCACCGCGCGCGGGCCGCAACCGGGCACCTATTACACTCAACCACTGGGCCTGGGTTTTGACGAGATCACCGCCAGCAACCTGTTGCTGGTGAACGAAGACCTCGAAGTGCTGGAAGGTCATGGCATCCCCAACCCGGCGAACCGTTTTCACAGTTGGGTGTACCGTGGCCGCCCGGATGTGAATTGCATTATTCACACGCACCCGACGCATATCGCGGCATTGTCGATGCTGGAAGTACCGTTGCAGGTGTCGCATATGGATCTGTGCCCACTGTACGAAGACTGCGCCTTCCTGGAAACCTGGCCAGGGGTGCCGGTGGGCAATGAAGAAGGCGAAATCATCACCGCGGCCCTGGGCGATAAACGCGCGATTCTGCTCTCGCACCATGGCCAATTGTCCACCGGCGCGAGCATCGAGCAAGCCTGCGTGATCGCGCAGTTGATCGAGCGCGCGGCCAAGTTGCAGTTGCTGGCAATGGCGGCGGGCACCATCAAGCCAATCCTGCCGGCGCTTGGGCGCGAAGCCCACGACTGGATCTCCCGGCCCAAGCGTGATGGCGCCGCGTTCAATTACTACGCCCGGCAGAACCTGCGCCAACACGCCGATTGCCTGAACTGACCTGCCCTTTTTCGACCGGAGACTTTCCATGTCCAGCCCAACTATTCACGGCATCATCGGCTACACCATCACTGCGTTCAGCGCCGACGGCCAGCGCATCGACCTGGATGCCCTCGGGCGCTCCATCGACCGTTTGATCGACAGCGGCGTGCATGCCATCGCCCCCTTGGGCAGCACCGGCGAAGGCGCGTATTTGAGCGATGCCGAGTGGGATGAAGTCAGCGCCTACAGCCTGGCAAAGATCGCCCGGCGCGTACCGACTATCGTCAGCGTGTCCGACCTGACCACCACCAAAGCCGTGCGCCGTGCCCGGTACGCCGAGGCCAACGGCGCCGATGTGGTGATGGTGCTGCCGACCTCGTACTGGAAACTCAGCGAGGCGGAAATCCTCGCCCACTACGCGGCGATCGGCGACAGCATCAGCGTGCCGATCATGCTGTACAACAACCCGGCCACCAGCGGCACGGACATGTCGGTGGATTTGATCCTGCGCATCATCAAGCAGGTGAGTAACGTCACGATGGTCAAGGAAAGCACCGGGGATATTCAACGCATGCATCAGTTGCATCGCCACAGCGACGTGCCGTTCTACAACGGCTGCAACCCGCTGGCGCTGGAAGCCTTCGCGGCGGGCGCCAAAGGCTGGTGCACGGCGGCGCCTAACCTGATCCCACAGCTGAACCTCGCGTTGTATGACGCCGTATTGGCCAACGACCTGACCAAGGCGCGGGATTTGTTTTATCGCCAGTTACCGTTGCTGGACTTCATCCTCAAAGGTGGGTTGCCGGCGACGATCAAGGCGGGCTTGCGCTTGACCGGGCTGGAGGTGGGCGATCCGCGCTTGCCGGTGTTTCCATTGGGCGAAGCGGCAATGGAACAGCTGAGAACATTGCTGCGCTGAAGCGGCGATCGAGTGTGGGAGGGGGCCCCTTCCCACCTTTTAAATAGAGACAAATAGCAATAATTCTCGATATCATTCGCGACCTTTCCAAGCCGTGCTTCGTCAAGAAGGATATCCATGTCTCGTCCCAAGCCCGACCCGTTGTCGGCCGATGCCTTTCGCGGGTTTTATACGGACATTCTGTATTTCCTGCGCAAACGCACCGACAACGTCAACGACGCGGCCGACATGACCCAGGATGTCTTTGCGCAATGGCTCAACTACCGCGACCGGGCCAACGTCGAGCAGCCACGGGCGTTTCTGTTCCAGATGGCGCGCAACCTGCTGCGTGATCACTGGCGCAAACAGAAGGTACGGCACACCGTCCATGCGGGTCACGATGACATAGACGCGGAACCTGTCACCGACGAGCAAAACGAACCCATGGCCGCGGCGCTGCGCCTGCAACGCCTGGAACAGTTGAAAGAAGTCCTCGCCGAACTCTCGCCCCGCAGGCGAGAAGCCCTTATGCTGCACCGCTTCGAAGGCCTGAGCCAGGCGCAGATCGCCGAGCGCATGGGCATTTCGACCAGCATGGTGGAAAAGCACATCGCCTTTGCCCTGCTGCATTGCAAGCGACGCCTTCACACCGAACCCGGCACGGAGCAGCCAGAATGAACCGCCTGAGCGACACCGACGCCCTCGACATCGAAGACAGCGACGCCATCGATGCCCAGGCCGCCAGTTGGTTTGCCCGCCATCGCAACGACGCCGACCGTGCCGACCGCAAGGCCTTTGCCGCCTGGCTGGCAACACCCGCGCACGCGCGCGCCTATGCCGAGTTCGAACAACTGTGGGCCGACCTGGCCCAATTGCAGCAACTGAACAAACCCGTGGCGCTGCCGACGCGCAAAACCTCCGTGTGGCGCCCTGCCCTGGCCGTGGCCGCCGGGTTGCTGTGCGCCGTACTGGCCACCCAGATAGGCGCGCCCCGCACGCTTTACCACACCCAGGTCGCGGCGCATGCCAAGGGCATGCGCACCTTGCCCCTGCCGGATGGCAGTACCTTGTATGTGAATGCCAATACGCGCCTGCGCGTGGATTTCACCGCGCACCAACGCATCGTGCATCTGGACAAAGGCCAGCTGTACATCGAAGTGGCCGCCGACAAGGAACGGCCGCTGTTCGTGCAAGCCGGCGAGGCCAGCGTGCGGGTAGTGGGCACCGGGTTTGACGTGCGGCGCAGCCCGCAACAGCTGGTGGTCAGCGTCGCCCATGGAGAGGTCGCCTTCGAGCCGGACGCAAAAAGCCCGGCCACCCTGCTTGGCGCCCGGCAACGCGCCAACTACAGCTACGCCCAGGGCACCGTGCAACAACAAACCCTCACCGGCGAAGAGGTCGCCGACTGGCGCGGTGGCCACTTGTCGTTTCGCAACCGTGAGCTGGCCGGCCTGATCGATGAACTGAGCCTGTACCGCCCCCAGGCACCGATGCAGGTCAGCAACGCCGTGGCGCACCTGAAGGTCTCGGGCAATCTTGATGTGAACGATCCAGACGCCCTGCTCAACGCATTACCGGCCCTGCTGCCGGTGAAAACCGTGGTCTCGGCCGATGGCATCGTACGGATTGAATCGAGCAAATAACTCGCTGAAAGCCACACATGAGAATATTTTTCATTCGCAGGTGTGGTTTTTTTTGCCTGCTCCGTCTTCCTCCGGTCTGCGTTTGATACGCGCACCTTTCTGGCCATTTGGCCGCACCGGGGGATTTCATGTTTCGCGCGCCTTGCCATGCTTCGCACCTGTTTCTTCGACCGACCCTCATCGCCACCTGCCTGGCCTTAAGCCTCAGCGCCCAAGCCGACTCGCTCACGCTGCAGCTGCCTGCGCAGCCATTGGCAACATCCTTGAGCCAAGTGGCGCAGCAGGCAAAAATCCAGCTGCTGTTCGATGAAGAGTTGCTCAAGAACGTAAAGGCGCCGGCCCTCAGCGGTGACTTCACGCCGGAAGTGGCGATCCGCACCCTGCTGAAAAACGGCGAATTCACCTTGATCAAGGTCGGCAGCACCTACGTGGTAAGGCCCGAAGAGGCCAAGACCACCAACAGCGGCGCGATCCAGCTGGACGCCCTGAGCGTGATCGGCACCGGCAATGAAGTCGACTCC
>Ga0070670_100000265_pt1 | contig 46560 bp, 49 predicted proteins | sample KBSS63metaG_FD_64665 | JGI IMG/M metagenome (GOLD analysis project Ga0070670, IMG submission 64665) | Switchgrass rhizosphere microbial communities from Kellogg Biological Station, Michigan, USA - KBS S6-3 metaG | ecosystem: Host-associated > Plants > Roots > Rhizosphere > Soil ... | reverse complement strand
GGGTTGATGATCCCGCAGGTCACTGCCGCAGCCCTGGTCAGCGAGAACAAGAGCCTCGCCTTTCCAGCAAGCGTCGATTCAATTCCCACGTCGGCAGGGCAGGAGGATCATGTGTCGATGGCGCCGATCGCCGCGCGCAAGGCCGCGCAGATCGCGCGCAATTCGGCAGGCGCGATCGCCGTTGAACTGATGGCCGCAGCAGAAGGCATCGACTATCACGCCCCGCTAAGGACTTCGGCCAAGCTCCAGGCGATCCACGGGGCTGTGCGCGCCCATTCACCGCACTTCACTGCCGATCGTTATTGGGCCGACGAGATGAGTGCGCTCCAGTCGGCCGTATTGTCAGGCGAAATCGCCGCCGAAGGCGTCGCGCTCAGCTGACCCGCGTCCAGCGCTGTTCCTTGCAAAACAGGCCCCAGACCGCGCAGCCTTTGACGATCATGACGTCGGGGCCGAGCTGCCGGACCGTTGCCGATCCATGCATGTCTCGCTTGGGATCGAACGCCTTGCCCGTGTAGGAACCGTCACCCGCCGGACGAAGGTTGCTCAGCACCCGGGTTCCTGGCGTCGTGCCCTTTTCCTTGTTCCTGGCCGAGGCCCAGCTGACCGTTCCGCAATAGGCTTCGCCGCAGCGTGCGACGTTGACGATCACGCTCTTCTTGGGGTTGGCCCAGCGACCTTCGATCGCTTGCCCGCTTGCCGTCGCAGGAATCGCGGCGGCGAGGAGGATGAGCCCAGCATTGGCCAGAATCCTTTTCATGTGGGCGCTTTAGCCTTGATTTGCGGCAAGAATCGGCCCTTGAGATTGCCTGCAAATGAACGAAACAAGCTAGGCGTGATGGGGCAGATGATGCGTTCGCGCCCAGGTTTGCGACTTGCAGATCATCAGCTTGCATCCCGAAACCTTCAAATGTTCGTGGTTCATCAGGTGAACCTTGGCGCTTGCGTGGATATTCGCGTCCGGAACGAAGATCTTGCCGGCCCAATTATGATGGCCGGTTGACTTCAGTCCCGTCAGAAGCGGCGTCCCGACCAGGTGCGGGGCTCCCTTGCGGGCGTCATTCTTGGCCTTTTCGGAAGCCCATTTGACGGTCCCGCAGAGTGAATGGCCGCATTGACCGATACCGATGATGACGCTCCCGCTGGGATTCTTCCACAGGCCGTCGACTTCAGGAACGGGGTGGGCCGCGATAAGGGCGAAGGCGGCGAGGGCCTGGGCGATCTGTTTCATGGCCGCAATGAAGCCGAGTCGTGGGGCACGGACTATCCAGATTTTCCGCGATGCTGTTTCACTTGCTACGGGGTGGGCGCCTCCGGCTTATCGGTGCGATTCCACAGCGCCGATCGACACAGGGCCTTTCCTGCAGCGCAGCCGGAAACCTTGAGCTGGTCGGGGCCGGCCAGCTCGATCTTGGCCGTCACGCGCATGTTCTTGTCGGGGATGAACAATCTCCCCTGCCAATGCCCTTCCTGTTTCTCTTCGAGCGCAGTCAGCAAGGGAGTTCCGACCAACTGGTCGGTGGCCTTGCGGGAATCCTTCTTGGCTTTCTCGCTGGCCCAGACGACGGTTCCGCACAGCTTCTCGCCGCAGGGCGCGATTTCGATGATGCTGTTCCCGCCGGGGCTCTTCCAAACCCCCTGGATCGAATTTTGCGCAGGCGCTTGCGCCGCGACCAGCGCGAGGAATAGGGCTCCGATCATGGTTCCTCCTGTTGGAGCGCTTTCTATCGGAGTGGCCGGCCATTATGAAAATCCCGACTTTTCGGGATGCGCCCTCCTCGCCTAGTCGTTGCGGGGCAATGTATCGGCGCGCGACCAGATCTGGCTGCGGCAGAAGAGGCCGATGAATGCGCAGCCGGTGAGCTTCAGCTGCCGATTGCCGACCATTTTCAATGTGGCCGAAACGTGGATGTCGTCATCGGGAATAAACAGTGTTCCGGTCCAGCTATCCTGCACGGATTTCAGGCCGGTCAGGACGGTCGTTCCGACTATCTGCGGCGCGCCTTTGGCCGCCTCGCGTTGGCCGCGCTCGGACGCCCAGACGACCTTCCCGCAAAACACGGCGCCACAAGGTGCGATTTCGATGATCGCCGTTCCGCTGGGATTCCTCCACAACCCTTCGATCGGCACCGGCGCGTTCGGCTGGGCAACGGCGGCTGCAGCAAGGAATAGGTTGATTGACGCGACTAGCCTCATTGCTCCCCAGCTTCTTTGCGGAGCATGGGTTACTGGGCGGTGTCAGCTTAATGAAAATCCCGGCTTTTCGGGATGATCTCGACATCGCGCGGGTGGCGTCCGGGCGCCGGGCGCATCGCGCCGGGCGCGTCACCCCTGGAAAGGGGCGCGGCCAGGACGTCTTCGCTCAAGTGGCTCAGCATGTGGCTGTGGTCCTCGAGCCGTCGGGCGACGACGTGAATCACGCCATCTTCTTCGTCTTTCTGGACGATGCCGTGCACCGCCATCAGCCGCGTGCCCATCACGATCTTGCGCTGCTTTTCGAACACGTCCGGCCAGACGACGAGATTGGCCACACCGGTTTCGTCCTCGATGGTGATGAAAACGACGCCCTTTGCGCTTCCCGGCCGCTGGCGGATCAGGACGAGGCCGGCGATCGACAGGCGCTTGCCGTCACGGATCTTCTTTAATTGCTCGGCGGTGATGAACTTGCTGGCAGCATAATGCTCGCGAAGGAAGCTCATCGGATGCGCCTTCAGGCTGAGCCGGATCGTCTGATAATCGTTCACGACATGCTCGGCCAACGGCATTGCCGGGAGGTGTGCAGGCTCGGTTTCCGACCCTTCGTCGCGGGCCTCGGCATATGCGAAGAGCGGCAGATCGGGGGCTTGGCGTAGCGCGCGCGAATCCCACAGCGCGGCCCGCCGATCGAGGCCCATGGACCGGAAGGCGTCGGCCGCGGCGAGCCGCTGGATTGCATGGACCGGCACCTCGCCGCGGCGCCGCAATTCCTCGACATTTGAATAGGGACGACGCGCCGTGAGCCGGTCTGCAGCCTCTCGGTGAAGTCCGTCGATCTGACGAAAGCCGAGCCTCAAGGCTCCCCCCTCCAGCGTGCAATCCCAGTCGCTGTGATTGACGTCGACCTCGCGTACCTCGACCCCATGCTCGCGCGCATCCCGTACGATCTGCGCGGGCGCGTAAAATCCCATCGGCTGGCTGTTCAGAAGCGCAGCCGCGAAGGCGGCCGGATATTTCCACCTGAGCCAGCTCGATACGTAGACGAGGTGCGCGAAGCTTGCGGCATGGCTTTCGGGAAAGCCATATTCACCGAACCCTTTGATCTGGTCGAAGCAGCGCTGCGCGAAATCGGGGTCGTAGCCGCGATCCACCATTCTTCCGACCATCTTCTCCTGCAGGACCTCGATGTTCCCCTTTGATCGGAAGGTCGCCATCGCCTTCCTCAGTTGGTTCGCTTCTTCCGAACTGAACTTCGCCGCATCGAGGGCGATCTTCATCGCCTGTTCCTGGAAGATCGGCACTCCGAGCGTCCGCCCGAGGATCCGTTCCAGCTCATCCGGTGGTCCATACTTCGAGTCGGGGCAAGGGAAGGTCACCGGTTCCTTGCCGCTCCGCCGCTTCAGGTAAGGGTGGACCATGTCGCCCTGGATCGGCCCCGGGCGGACGATCGCGACTTCGATGACAAGATCATAGAAGCAGCGGGGCTTCAGCCTCGGGAGCATGTTCATTTGCGCCCTGCTCTCGACCTGGAACACGCCCAGCGAGTCGCCTCGGCAGAGCATGTCGTAAACTTGCGGGACTTCCCTCGGGACGGTCGCCAGTTCCAGGCTTTCGCCATGATGCTTGTCGATGAGGTCGAAGCACTTCCGGATGCAGGTCAGCATGCCGAGGGCGAGCACGTCGATCTTGAGTATGCCCAGCTCTTCGATGTCGTCCTTGTCCCATTCGATGAAGGTGCGGTCGTCCATCGCGCCATTGCCGATCGGCACTGTCTCGGTCAGCGGCCGCTCGGTCAGGATGAAGCCGCCGACATGCTGCGAAAGGTGGCGCGGCATTCCGACCAATTGCTCGGCAAGCTTCACCGTGCGTTTGAGGTGTGGATCGGAAAGATCGAGGCCGGCGTCATTGGCGCGCGCATCCTCGAGCTCGGCTTCCATATGGCCCCAGATGGTCGAGGCTAGAGCCCCGCAGACGTCTTCGCTGAGGCCCATCACCTTGCCGACTTCGCGGATTGCCGAGCGAGGACGATAATGGATCACGGTCGCAGCAATCCCTGCGCGGTTGCGTCCGTATTTTTCGTAGATGTGCTGGATCACTTCCTCGCGCCGCTCATGCTCGAAATCGACGTCGATGTCGGGCGGTTCGCGCCGCTCCTCGGAGATGAAGCGCTCGAACAAAAGGTCGCTGGTCGATGGATCGACCGCGGTGATCCCGAGGCAATAGCAGACCGCGCTGTTCGCCGCCGAGCCGCGGCCCTGGCACAGGATCGGCGGCTTCAGGCTTCTTGCATAAGCGACGATGTCGTGGACGGTCAGGAAATAGCGCGCGAAATCGAGCTTCTCGATGAGCGGAAGCTCATAATCGAGCTGCTTCACGACCTTGTCGGGAATGCCGTCGGGCCAGCGCTGCTTCGCGCCCTCCCAGGTCAGATGATCGAGATGCTGCTGCGGCGTCCGTCCATCGGGCACGGTTTCCTTTGGATATTCGTACCTCAGCTCGTCGAGGCTGAAGTTCAGCCGGTCCGCGAATTCCCGCGTTGCAGCGATCGCATGCGGCCACCGCTCGAACAGGCGAACGATCTCGCCCGGCGATTTCAGATGTCGCTCTGAATTCGGATTCAGCAGGTATCCGGCGGTTTCTATCGTCACCTTCTCGCGGATGCAGGTGACGACATCCTGCAGCGGCCGGCGGTCGGGCGCATGATAATGGACATCGTTCGTCGCGAGGATCGTGCAGCCCTGCGCCCGGGCAATCCGGTCGAGACGTTCGATCCGGGCGCTGTCGCCGCCGCGATAAAGCCAGCTTGCTGCGACATGACGCAGTGACGTCAAAGCGTCACGGAGCCTCGGCAGCTCCGCTTCGAAGACGTCGAGGTCGCCCTCCGGCCAGGCGATGAATGCGATGCCGTCGGAATGATCGGCGACGTCGGCGAGGGCGATTTCACATTGGCCTTTGTCCGCACGCATCTTGCCGAGGCTGAGGAGTCGCGAAAGGCGTCCGTAGCCTTCGCGGTCGACGGGGTAGGCGAGCAGGCTTGGAGCATCGACGAGGTCGAGGCGGCAGCCGATCAGCGGCCTGATCCCTACGGTCGTGCACGCGCTGTGCATCCGCACTATGCCAGCCAGGCTGTTGCGGTCGGCGATGCCGATGGCGTCATAGCCGTGGCAAATCGCGCTCGTCGCAAGCTCGATCGCGTCCGATGCGCCGCGCAGGAATGAGAATGGCGACGTGACGCCAAGCTCGACGTAGGGCGACGGTATCGTTGGAGGCGGCGGCATGTCGCCGGTGCGCACCAGCTTCAGGCGGGAAAATCCGACCTTTTCAGGCATCAGCCGCGACGCTTTTTGTCTTCATTGCGAGGAGCCGAAGGCGACGCGGCAATCCAGTCTTTTTGCGCTCGCAATGACGGATGAAGGAAACCATCATCCGAACAGTCCGTGAATGAACCAGCTGGGCGCGCCGCCGCGCCCGTCGCCGACAATGCCTTCGCGGTAGATCCAGTAACGGCGGCCGGCCTGGTCCTCGACACGGTAATAATCGCGCAGCCGGGACGAAGACGGCTGACGCCACCATTCGGGCGCGATCCGCTCCGGACCTTCGACCCTCAAGATGTCATGGACTGCGCGACGCCACATGAACCGCCGGGGCATCCCCTCGGGCGTCGCGTAGATGACGTCGATCGCTTCCGGCCGGTCTAGGAGACGCTGGGGACGATCAAGCCCCTCTCCCCTTTGCGGGAGGGGGGTTGGGGAGAAGGGGCGTTTTGCTCCTCTTCCCCTTTCCCTTCCGCCGCTTCGCGGCTCCTTCCTTCCCTCGTGAAGGAGGGACGGACTAATTAATGCACTCATCCACCCGCTCGCCCGTTCGGGAAGATGGCTTTCGTGCCGCTTCGGGCGCCGAACCGCGTGCGGCCCCAGCTTCACCGTCAGCCGGTCGACCAGCCGCGCCAGCTCCCGTTCGCCCGACGGCTCCTCGACCAGGCTTTCCTGAGCTGCGCCGAGATCCTCGGCCCAATTCGCCTGCAGCACAAAGGCATCGAATCCGAATTCCGGATTCAGGGCCGCGGCCTTGTCCGCGAGCAGGCGCTGGAGATGCTTCGGCTCGCGGCTGGGGATCGCGGTCGCAACCGAACCGACGGCGACGCTGCCGTCGACCCGATAGCCGATGAGCGACAATCTCCGGGCGCCGAGGTGGCGCTGTTCGAGCTCGCGGACCAGCGCCGGAATCAGGCGCTCGAGGGCTTGGCTCGCGGCTTCCGGATGCGTCGCCGGCTCTTCCAGACGAAGTGCGGCGTGCGGCGGAGATTCCGCGGGCGCGGCGGTCAGCGGCTCGGCTTTCCTGCCCAGCGCACGATCGAGGGCTTCGACCACGTCCTCCGCCCCGCGGAATCGCCGGGAAAGCGCCAGTCGAGGCACCTCGATCAGCGATCCGATGGTCTTGAGGCCCAGTCGTTCGAGCGTGCGCACCGTGCCGGGATCGAGCCGAAGCGCGGCAACGTGCAACGACGCCAGCCTGGCTTCGATATCGTCATCGCAAATGCCGGGATCATGGTGCGCCATCGCCCAGGCTGCTGCTGCCGTCGGGGCAATCGCGATCCGCACTGTCAGCCCAAGAGCGGCAAAGCGGCGCTGAATATCCTTCGCCAGGTGTTGCTCGCCGCCGAACAAATGACCCACCCCGCTGATGTCGAGGCGAAGCGCATCGAAACCGTCGATCTCGACCAGCGGAGACCAGCGGCCGGCCCAGCGCGTAAGCCGCTCCATCAGAATTGTGTCGCCCTCCGGATCAGCGGGGAGCGCGATGAGCGCGGGATCTAGCGCACGTGCATCGGTCAGCCGGGCTCCAGGATAGGCGCCGCGATCGGCCGCGGCCTTCGTCACTGCATGGATGACTGGCCCATGCGCACCCTCGACGGTGAGGACGACGGGATTGTCAGCCGGCGAGCCTGCGTCCTTCGCCCATCGTTCGATCGGCAGGTGCGGCAACCAGATCGAAGCGATCCGCCTCATAAGCGACCTTCCAGTGGCCGGGCGGGGATCCGCGCGCCCTGAACAGCTCGGCATCCCAGGCCGGGAATCCAGGAGCGCGCCCGTCCAACGGGTTCGCGAGCGACGGCGCGCTCGCGATCCGCCAGCGCATCCTCGCGCCGCTGAGGTTCGCGGTTCCGCCGAGGCGCACCAGCCAGCAGGGCGTACCGCTCCGTTCCGATGCAACCGCAAGCCGCCGGGTCGCGGTGAAATCGAGCGCCCTGGGATCGCCCCAAAGCTCGCCGATCACGGCGGAGAGCGCCGAACATCTTACGCCTTCCTCCATCGCCCACAACGCGTCGCGCGCGTCGCGTGCCTCGACGTGGATGAGGTTCCGGGTCGGAAGTCCCGGCGGATGCAGCCGCCCAGTTTCGAGGATCGCCATTCGGTCCTGGACCCACAGCAAGGGCTTCGCCGAATCGACTTGTGCGAGCAGGAACCCTGCCCAGCCGCCGTCGCGCGGGTGAGTGGCAAACAGTTCGGACAGGGTGGGGCTGGGCGCTGCCGGCAAGTGCCAGCGCTCACCCAGCCCGTTGGGGAGCTGAGAAATTTTGGCCGAGCGACTTCCGTCGCCGGCGACCAGAGACAAGCTTCTCGCCACACGACTCACAACGCTGTTGTTCTACTTTTGTTCTTTTTCTCGCGACTCGATGGCTGGAGTCAATGGCGCGACTCGGCGGGCTTTTCCACGATCGGCGGGCGACCTTCGATCTCAGCCAGGAATGCCTCGATCTCGCCGACGATCCGGCTCAGTGCTGGCCGCCAGAGCACGGCCCCCACATGATAAGTATCGATCTCGATCGCCCGGTCGATCTCATGATCAAGCCCCCGGGCGGCCCTTGGCGCAACGATCCCGTCCCGTCGCGACCAGAATGCCAGGGTGGGCACCGGCGGCTTGCCCGAGGAGCGGGGAAACGGCGGCTGGTTTACGTCGTGGCCCGCAATCCGCTCGTACAGCTCGCGAACGTTCGTGTTCGTCTTCAAATCGCCGGAGAAGGGCGAGCAGAGGGTCGCAACGGCGCGAACCTTGTCGGGGTGGCGGTAGGCAAGCTCACGCGCGAACATGCCGCCAAGGCTCCAGCCGACCAGAAGGATCGGCCGTCCGTCGTAGATTTCATCCAGCCGCCGCCCGAGAAGCTCGAGCGTGTCGGCCTTCGCGCCGAGGTTCGTGCCGAGGCCCCACGGGTGCACGCGCCACCCTGCCCGGCCGAGCGCTCGGCGGATATCCATGGTCGTCCGGTCGCTGGCTAGAAAACCCGGGAGGACGAGCGCCGGAGGCCCGTCCTCCGGGCCTCGAGGGCCCACGGGGCCAAGTCCTGCAAGGAAACGGGGAAGGTGCCAGGCAATCTCGCGCACCCGGTGCCATCCCGGAGGCGCCAAGTCATCCGGGTGAAACGTGCCGGCAGCACCGGCCACTGCGGTACGCACCCATTTCACAAAGACCAACGATATGGAAATTGCATTACCGAAACAATAAGCGTCTGGAATCAGGTGTACTTTTTTAGGAATCTGTCGATTTCACGCACCACATCCGCCGCTGCCCGTCTGGAAATCCCGAAGGCCATGTGATGGCAATCGAGCTCGACCTCCTCGTCGCGTTCGTGCTCGAGGCCGCGCGCCGCGCGCGGCGCGATCAGTCCGTCCCGTCTCGACCAGATCGCAAGATGCGGAACCGGCGGCTTCTCGGTAATCCTGGGGATCGGCGGATCGTCGACCTTGTGCCTGGCGATCATTTCATAAGCTCGCCAGACATTGTTCTGTTTGGGATCGCCTGAGAATGGAGATCCCAAGGTGACCACGGCGCGCACGCGATCGGGTGCGGAGCGGGCCAGTTCGCGGGCAAACAGGCCGCCCAGGCTCCATCCGACCAGCAGGACTCGGTCACCGTCTCGGATCGCCTCCAATCGGCTCTCCAGCCGTTCGACAGTGTTCGCGCGAACGCCGAGGTTGAAGCCCATGTCCCAGCCGTGAACGCGCCAGCCGGCCTCCGCGAGCGCTCTTCGCAGCGGCTCGGTCGTGCGGTCATGAGCAACAAACCCGGGGACAACCAGCGCCGGAGGGCCGTCCTGGGGTCCTAGAGCTTTGGTCGATCCGAAGAACCGCCACATGCGCGGCAAGAGCCAGGCGGCCTCACCTAGGCGAAGCCGGAGCGACGGCGGACGATCGTCGCCGGTCCAATTCACTTTAGAGGAACTCGCGCCCCATCAGCTGCTGCATCGATTTGGGCAGCCTGACGCGCCCGTCGGCCGTCTGGTGGTTCTCGAGAAGCGGGACGAGGATCCTTGGCGAAGCCAGTGCCGTGTTATTGAGCGTGTGCGCGAACCGGACCTTTCCGTCGCTCCCGCGATAGCGGATGTTCGCGCGGCGGGCCTGCCAGTCGTGCAAGGTCGAGCAGCTGTGAGTCTCGCGATATTTGCCGAGGCTCGGGACCCAGCTCTCGATATCGTTCATGCGATATTTGCCGAGGCCCATATCGCCCGTCGAAGTCTCGATCACCTGATAGGGAATTTCGAGATCGCGGAGCAGGGACTCGGCGAGCTCGAGCAGCCGCGCATGCCAATGCGCCGATTGCTCCTCATCGGCCTCACAGACCACATATTGCTCTACCTTCACGAACTGGTGGACGCGGAGCAGGCCGCGAACATCCTTGCCGGCACTTCCCGCCTCCCGGCGGAAACAGGGCGAGAAACCTGCATAGAGGATCGGCAATTTGTCGTTTTCGACGATCTCGCCAGAGTGGAGCGAGGTCAGCACGACTTCGGCGGTGCCGGCCAGCCACAGATCGTCATTCGGCAGCTGATAGGTCTCTTCCTCATGGCCCGGAAACTGACCCTGGTTGAGGAAAGCCTGCTCGCGCGCGATCGCCGGCACCGTGATCGGAGTGAATCCAGCGGTCGCGATCTTCTCGAGCGCCCATGCCATGAGCTTGGTCTCGAGCAGCGCAAGCGCGCCCTTGAGGCAATAGGTGCGGCTACCCGATACCTGCGTCACGCCCGACAGGTCGGCCCAGTCGTTCTTTTCGATCAGCGCGACATGGTCGCGGGGTTCGAAATCGAATTGTGGCGGTTCGCCCTCCGTGCGGATGACAGCGTTGAAGCTCTCGTCGGGACCGACGGGCGCGTCAGCATAGGGAATGTTCGGAACGCGAAGCAGCAGCTTGTCGAGTGCCGCCTCCCTTTCCTTCAGATCCTTCTCCAGCTGTCCCGCCTTCGCCCCGGCCTCTTTCGCCCTGGCGCCAAGCTCGGCGCGCTCCTCGGGCGCAGCGCTCTTGAAAGAGGCGCTGATACTGTTCCGCTCGGTCCGGAGCTGATCAATCTCGGTCCTCAACGCTCGAACCTCGCCCGCGACCGCGGTCAAGGCATCGAGGTCGAGGTCCACGCCCTTGTCGCGGATCGCCTTCTCGACCGCAGGTCGGTTGTCCCTGATGAAGTCCAGACCAAGCATGGCTGCGCAACTGCGCGAATTGCTCGTGAAGGGCAAGTTCGCGTAGGCGCCTGCTCATGCCTTCTGGATTGATCGCGCTCCTCGACGATGTCGCCACCATTGCCAAGCTCGCGGCCGCATCGCTGGATGATGTCGCCGGCGCTGCGGGCAAGGCGGGCACGAAGGCCGCCGGAGTGGTCATCGACGATACTGCTGTAACGCCACGGTACGTGACCGGCCTGACCCCAGAACGGGAGCTTCCGATCATCGGCAAGATCGCCTGGGGCTCGATCAAGAACAAGATCGTCTTCCTCCTCCCGGCGGCGCTCCTGCTGACCGCTTTCGCGCCTTTCCTCGTCACGGTGCTCCTGATGTTCGGCGGCGCCTATCTTGCTTTCGAAGCGACCGAGAAGATCATCGAAAAGCTCCGCCACGAGCATGAGCATGAAGAACAGCTGGTCGATTCCATGGGCGACCCGGTCGAGCTGGAACGGATGCAGGTGAAGGGCGCGATCCGTACCGACTTCATCCTGTCGGCGGAAATCATGGCGATTGCGCTCGCGAGCCTGGAGCATCTGACCCTTATCACGACGGCCATCGCGTTGTTCCTCGTCGCGGTGGCGATCACCGCGGGTGTGTACGGGGTAGTGGCGCTGATCGTTAAGCTAGACGACATTGGCCTTCACCTTGCCGAGCGCAGGGGGCCCGCGCTCCAGGGGATCGGAAACGCACTGGTTCGCGTCGTGCCCGCGCTGCTCCGCGGACTATCGGTCATAGGAACCGCGGCAATGCTCTGGGTCGGCGGCGGGATCCTCCTCCACGGAATGGATGAGATGCACCTCGCGGGTCCCCTGCCGGAGATGGTCCACCACCTTGGCCGTGCGGTCGGTTCTTATGCGGGCCCGTTAGGCGGGCTGGTCGCCTGGCTCGTGAACGCGCTGGCCGGGGCGGTCGTCGGCCTGATCATCGGCGGGATCATCGTCATCATCGTCCGCCGTTTCACGAAGCGGCCGGAGGAGCTGATCGTCGATTAATCGAAGTGCAGCCGCCGGTACCGGCCGCGGAAGTAAAGCAAAGGATCGAGGCTAGCGTCGAAGCTCGCCTTGACCACCTTTCCGACAAGGATGTGATGATCGCCGCCGTCGTAAACGGCGAACCGCTCGCATTCGAACACGCCGAGCGACTCCGCGAGGATCGGAGCGCCCGCTTCACCACACGACCAGGGCGTGGTTCCGAAGCGGTCCTCGTCGCGTGTCGAAAAGCGGATCGAAGCGGGCTGCTGCCCGGTCTGAAGGACATTGATCGCAAAATGCGACGCTTCGGTGAGTGACGTGGCGCTGAGGGCGCGTTTCGCGAGACAGACCAGAAGCAGCGGTGGATCCAGCGAAACCGATGTGAAGCTGTTGACCGTCAGGCCCGCCGGCTGGCCTTCGCGGTTGAGGCAGGTGACGACCGTGACACCCGTCGCGAAACAGCCAAGCGCGTCGCGAAGCGTGCGCGGATCGTGCCCGGTGCGATATTCGCCTTCGGTCGTCTGGCCGGCCATGAGCGCGGCTATAGCGGCAATGGCCTACAGCGCCAGCAGCCTGTCGGGCGTCAGCGAAAGCACCTCTCCGATCGTTCGATCCAGGGATTCGGAAACGAGATAGCGCGGCTGGAACGTGTCGTGCCGGTAGGGCGTGTGAAGCGCCCGATCGACCGAGAATGGCAGTCGCTCGACCTCGTCGCTTTCAAGGCTGAAGTGCGATTCGCCGAAGCTCGACGCGAGGCCGGCGCCGAGGATCTTCAGCTCTCCCTGTTCGAGTGCCAGCGCGAATTCCACGCAGTGCCAGTAAAGCCGCGCCGCCCGGTCGCCCTTGCCGGCCGCGATCGCTGCCGTTCCCAATCGCCCCACATGCTCGGTCATTTCCGCGAAATCGTGGTGCGCGAGCATCGGGATATGGCCGAACAGGTCGTGGAAGCAGTCGGGAGCCTCCAGATAATCGAGCTGCTCCCTGGTCCGAATGAAATTGCCGACCGGGAAGACTCGGCTGGCCAGCATCGCGAAAAAGACTTCGTCGGGCACAAGACCCGGCACTGCAACGGTGCGCCAGCCCGTTCGCGGCTCCAGGATCGCGTTCAGCTCACCGAGCTCCGGAATCCCCGGGTGGGAAAGACGCAGGAGGTCGATCCCGTCGATAAACGGGGAGACGACCCGGCTGCCCAGGAGATCGACCTGGCGCGAGAACAGGAGGTCCCAGACCCTATGGTCCTCGTCCGTGAATGCCTCCCAGCATTGCGGTACAAGGTAATCCTCCCATCGCCGGAGAGGCTGGTCCCTGGTGATCGTCTCCTGAAGCATTGGTCGGTTCCTTGGATTGGGGCTTGGGGCTTGGGCAACAAAAAACCCGCCGAGCTTGGGCTGGCGGGTCTGGAGGCTGGGATCTGTCGCTACGCGTGCGTCAGCTCGTTCCAGCCTCCCACGGATAATAATAGCTCATCGGCGCGGCCGCGGCGGCGCGAACGGGAGCGGTAGGGGCGAGTGCATGGATCATCGCTGCGGTCTTATTCCAGTTCATTGCTGAACGATCAATGGCCGGAATCGCTCCTCAGCGCAGGTTGTTCGACACGTTGTTGAACATCGTGTCGATCTTGTCGCCAAGGTTCTGGAAGGCTGCGAGCGCCGCGATCGAGATCAAGGTCGCGACCAAGGCATATTCGATCGCATTGGCACCTTTCTGACAGCGGAGCAGTTTTGTTAACCCACGCATTGGCTACTCCCGGTTAACTGTATCCGCGTCCGAATTGGGCGGCTGGTGGCATTTTCCCTTCGGCAGGCTGCCAATTCCTTGCGGGAAATGGTTAATGAAGCCGCAGCAGGCCGATTTCGCTAAGCGACTGAACTGCCAGCATTTCACCTCGGTGATTTCGCCATTCGTCGATTATAGTCGCTGTTCTCGATCACGAGGGATCCAGGGGAGGGTTCGATGTTCGATCAGACAATCGGCGGGACGTTGCGCAATCTTGCAATAGGCCTGGTGCTGACGGCGGCAGTCGTCGGTGCCGGCTTCGCTTTGGCCTTTTCCTAGGCTCCGGGCCGATCAGCCGCCCGCCAGGCGATTGATCGCCTGGGCAAGCTTCACGTCACGTTCGGTGACGCCTCCTGCGTCATGCGTGGTGAGCCGGAAATCGACCCGATTCCACACGCTCGTGAATTCCGGGTGGTGGTCGACCTTTTCCGCATGAAGCGCGAGCTTGGTGAGGAAGCCGAACGCCTCGTTGAAGTCCTTGAATTTCAGCGTCCTCACCAACGCATTGTCGCCTTGCTCGAATGCCCAACCGTCCGGAATGTCCATTCGCAGTCCTTTCAAAGCCGAGGGTCTTGCGGCCCGTGCAGGGCAGCTCGCCCATTCTCCTGTCCTACAGGGCGGATTTTCGCCTATCGCGCGATTCTTCGCCAGTCGGGCGTGGCGAGGGCGAAAGAATCGCCCGCCGTCAGTGCGAAGTTAGGTGAAGATTCGCGCAGCTTGAAATGCGGACGCCGCGGGAGCAGTTGGGCTCCGAAGGAGATTCCGATGGCCACGCAAGTCGCCGAAAAGGGCCCGTTGGGCCTCGAAAACCCGATGGGAACCGACGGCTTCGAGTTCGTCGAATATACCGCGCCGGACATCGAGTTGCTGCGTTCGCTCTTCACCAAGATGGGCTTTCCGGAAGTCGCCCGGCACAAAAGCAAGAACGTCACCCTGCACAAGCAGGCCGACTGCAACTTCATCATCAATGCCGAGCCCGGTTCCTATGCGGAGGAATATGCGGCCGCGCATGGACCGAGCGCCTGCGCCATGGCCTTCCGGGTCAAGGATGCGAAGACTGCGCATGAACGGGCGATCAAGCTCGGCGCGACCGATGTGCAGGTGAGGAAGGGCGATGGCGAGCTCGACATTCCGGCGATCGAAGGCATTGGCGGATCGCGCCTTTTCTTCGTCGACCGCTATGGCGACAAGGGATCGATCTATGAGGTCGACTTCGAATTCCATTCCGACTGGCAGCAGCGGATGGCGGAAGCGGATTCGAAGCTCACCTACATCGATCACCTTACCCACAATGTGAACCGCGGCCGGATGGCGGTCTGGGCCGACTTCTACGAACGCCTCTTCAATTTCCGCGAGATCCGGTACTTCGACATCGAAGGAAAGCAGACAGGCCTTTTCTCGAAGGCGATGACCAGTCCGTGCGGCAAGATCCGCATCCCGCTCAACGAGAGCCAGGACGACAAGAGCCAGATCGAGGAGTTCCTGCGCGAGTATAAGGGCGAGGGCATCCAGCACATCGCGCTCGGCACATCCGACATCTACCAGGCCGTCGACATCATCCGCGGACGAGGAATTCCGTTCCAGGACACGCCCGACACTTATTACGAGCTTCTTCCCGAGCGTATCAAAGGCCATGAAGAGAATATTGCCGAGCTCGAGAAGCGCCGAATCCTGATGGACGGCGCGCCGACCGAAGGCCAGGGCTTGCTGCTCCAGATCTTCACCCAGAACGTGATCGGCCCGATCTTCTTCGAGATCATCCAGCGCAAGGGCAACGAGGGCTTCGGCGAGGGCAATTTCAAGGCGCTGTTCGAAAGCATCGAGCTCGACCAGGTACGCCGCGGGGTCCTTTAAGCTTTCAATCGCGCTCGGGCTCGAACGCGTGTAATATCGACGCCATGGGAGTGGTGGCTGAAAAGCCGGCGATCGATGAGGCGGCGATCATGGCCGTCCTCGAAACCGTGCCCGATCCCGAAATCCCGGTCCTCACGATTACCGACCTCGGCATCGTGCGGGGGATTGTTCAGGACCCGCCGCGCGTGCTGATCAGCCCGACGTACACCGGCTGCCCGGCGACGGTGGCCATTGAGGGGCTCATCCGTGAGGCGCTCGACCGAGCCGGGTTCGGCGAAGTCGCGATCGAGCGGGTACTCTTTCCGCCGTGGACGACCGACTGGATCAGCGAGCGAGGCCGGGAGCGCCTCCACGCATATGGGATTGCGCCGCCCAGTCCTTCAGCAATGGCCGAATGTCCGCTTTGCGGATCCAACGACACGGTCGAGGTCAGCCGTTTTGGAGCGACGCCGTGCAAGGCCCAGTGGCGCTGCAATGCCTGCCTGGAGCCGTTCGAACGCTTCAAGTGCCACTGAGCAACCGGATCACCACTCGGCAAAGCTTCCGTCGTTTGTCCTGAAGATCGGATTCCGCCAGCGGTGCCGGTCCTTGTCAGCGTCGCGGACCGCAGCTTCGTCGATCTCCACACCCAGCCCCGGACCTTCGGGCACCGGAAGATAGCCCTCGACCGGGGTCAAGGCTTCCTTGTTCACGCAGAAGTTCAGTAGGTCGTGTCCGCCGGTATTGTAGTGAATGCCAAGGCTGATCTCCTGGATCGCATGGTTGGGCGTGCAGGCCGCGATTTGCAGGCAGGCGCCGAGCGCGAGCGGCCCGAGCGGGCAGTGCGGCGCAACCGCGACATCATAGGCTTCGGCCATTGCGGCAATCTTGCGCACCTCGAGGATTCCGCCGGCGTGACTCAGGTCCGGCTGGATGATGTCGACGACGCCGCTTTCGAAGAACGGCTTGAACTCCCAACGCGAATACAGCCGCTCACCGAGCGCGATTGGTGTCGAAACGAGCGACGCGATCTCGGCAAGGCCCTCATGATTCTCCGAAAGCAGGGGCTCCTCGATGAACAGCAGTCCAAGCGGCTCCAAGGCTTTGGCCAGCTGCTTGGCCAGCGGCCGATGCACCCGGCCGTGGAAATCGAGCCCGACGTCCATGGCCTGCGCTTGTGCGGCTTCGACACGCTTAACAACGTCGTCGAAGACCTTCGGCGTCTCGATCCAGCGGAGCTCGGCGGTCGCGTTCATCTTGACGGCGTTGAAGCCCTGCTTCTTTCGAACTTCAGCAGCCTCGGAAATTTCGTGAGGGCGATCGCCCCCGATCCAGGCGTAGGACCGGACCTTCTCGCGAACCTTCCCGCCCAGCATCTGCCAGGCCGGCAGGCCAAGCGCCCGACCCTTCAAGTCCCATAGCGCCTGCTCCAGGCCGGCCAGTGCCGACATCAGCACCGCTCCGCCTCGATAGAAACCACCGCGATATCCGACCTGCCAGATGTCTTCGATGTTGAACGGATCGGCGCCGATGAAGCGATCGCGGAATACCTCGAACGCTCCCTCCACCGCTTCGGCCCAGCCTTCGAGGCTCGCTTCGCCCCAGCCGACGGCGCCATCCTCGCTCTCGACGCGGACGAACAGCCACCGCGGGGGCACCAGGAAGGTTTCGATCCGTCCGATTTTGCGGCCCGTCATCGCTGGGCCTCGTTACCGACCCCGGCATCGCTGCCGTCGTCTGCTTCGTTGGCGTTCTTGGCCTGGGTGCCACTGCCGCCGAGTTGGCGGCCGGCCGCATCGTCGTCGTCTGGATAGTCGCCGATCTTCTTGATCGGCACGATCAGGCACACGCTCTGTGCCGGGAGGACGTTCCGCCAATCCGCGATCAGCTGCTTGTAGGCCTTGCCGACGTTGCGGATCTTGCGGTCGAGATCGAACAGTCCGAGCGGGTTGACGTTGCCATTCTGCTCGCGAAGCGCAGTGTCCCAATCCACCTGGTCGGTCAGGCTGTACCAGGTGAAGCCGACAGTGGGGATTCCGACGTTCCTTAGACGCAGGACGTTGGCCCATTCCTTCCACAGCCATTTGACGGCTTCGTCGCCGTGCGGACCCTCCCACAGGTTGGTCTCCGTGTGCATGACCGGCAATCGGTAGCGATTATAATATTGGCGCGTGATCTCCGTGTATCCGAAGGTCTCTCCGGCAGCGACCGTGTGACCGTCGGCGAACACGCGATGCTCATTCAGCTGGTAATAGTCATTGCCGAAGATGCAGTGCTGTTTCAGCCGATGATCGAGGAACCATTCATATTCCTCCCGGGTCATGCCGTGATCCAGAAGGAATTGGTACATGCCGCTGTCGACCCGGCGCCCGTAATTGAGGTCGAGCGAGAGAAAGCGCATCTGGTTGAGCACCTCGGCGCGGCCGATCGCAGCCGGTGAATCCGCGTGATAGTATTCGGATGATTCAGACTGGATGAAGATCGCGTCGTGTCGGCGCTTCAAAATTTCGATCATCGCCATGACATTGGCTTTGACGATGTGCTTCAGCGCGGTGATGAAGGAGCGGTCGTCCTTCTTCTGCTCATTCCACCAACCGTATTTGGCCGAAAAGACCGCGCAGATGAACATCTCGTTGATCGGGGTGTAGAGCTGGACCCAGGGAAATCGCTCGGCAAACTCCCCGGCGTAAACCGCAAACAGCCTGGGGAAATCGGGGTTCTGGAAATTGCCCAGCCAATCGGGCACTCCGAAATGGCAAAGATCGACGATGGGCGTGATCTCGCGGCGCTTCAACTCCGCAAAGGTCATATCGGCGAATTCCCAATCGAACTTGTTCGGGCCGAGATAGGTCTTGTGGATGGGCGGTCCGTAACGGAGATAGCTGATCCCGATCTCCTGGACGCAGTCGAAATCTTCGCGCCAGCGGTCGTAATGCCCGCAGACCGCCATCTCGTCGACGCGGGTCTTGCCGTGATTGATCGTCGGGATGCTGTTTTCGATCCCGGTGGCGAACATGAAGTTGGCGATGACCTAGTCTCCGTCGTCTTCGTCAGCCGGCAAAGGGTACTTCTTCGATTCCCCGCACCCCTGGTGTGATCATAAACAATCCCCCGGCATTTGGTTGCATCGCCAACGCTCGTTCATCCAGGCCGATGCTTGCCGAAGTGATGTAAAGCCGGTCGAGATCGGGACCACCGAACGCGCAGCTGGTCGGCCGTTGCACAGGTACCTTGATTGTCTCGACCCACTCGCCCTCCGGCGAATAGCGGCGCAGGCACCAGCCATCCCAGAAGGCGATCCAAAGGCAACCTTCCGAATCGACGGTCATTCCATCCGGAAAGCCGTCCCGTTCCCCGAACTGGAGGAAGGCGCGCTTGTTTGAAGGACTCCCTTGCCCGTCCATGTCGAATGCATAGGTGACCTGCCGCGCGGAATCATTGTGGTACATGGTCGCACCCGACGGGCTGAATGCCGGACCATTCGTCACTTTGTACCTGCTGTCGATTGAAGCCCAGCCGAGGTCCAGACCCACGCAATACAGCGTGCCGCACGAAGACTTTTCCCGATCATCCATTGTCCCTGCCCAAAAACGGCCGCGGCGGTCGACCTTGCCGTCGTTGAAGCGATTGTCGGGGAGCTGCTCTTCAGGCTGGGCGATGACGTCGAATTTGTTCATCGCTGGGTCGATCATCGCAATTCCCTCGTCGGTTCCGGCAATGAAACCGCCGCTTTTTTTCGGGGCGATCGAGCCGATGCGCATCGGCGTCCGCCATTCGGTCAGCTGGTCGTTCGAATCCATCCGGAAAACCTTCCGGCCCTTAATGTCGACCCAATACAATGCCGCCTCGCGAGCGACCCAGACGGGTCCCTCGCCCAGAACGGCATGGACGTCTGCAATGCAGCGCGGAGCTGAGTCGGCAGGCATTGCGAAACCGATACTGTGGTGGCGGGAAAAGAAAACAGGCGGAGCAAGCTTGATGCTTGCTGGTTCTAGGGCTCATGGCGGAAAGCATGCGCTGGGATGAAGGCTTCATCGCTGTCGATTGGGGCACGACAAACCGGCGCGCCTACCGGCTTGACGAGGCGGGGCGGTGCGCTGGCGAATTCGAAGACAGCAGAGGCATATTGTCGTTTCCCGACGGCAACTTTGCGTCTGCGATCGCCGAGATCCGGGAGCGGCTCGGCGACCTGCCTCTCCTGCTGGCGGGTATGATCGGATCGAATCGCGGATGGAAAGAAGCGCCTTACGTTCCCTGTCCTGCCGGACTGGACGACCTCGTGAAGGCGCTGGTCTGGGTCGGCGAACGCGAAGCAATCGTGCCGGGGGTCTCGTACATCGGTAACGGCCGCGCGGACGTGATGCGCGGCGAAGAAGTGCAGGTGCTTGGGGCAGTGGCTGCCCGCCTTGTCGGTCGCGACGCGATGATCTGCCACCCGGGTACCCACAACAAATGGGTCCAGCTTCGTAGTGGCGCCATCCACAATTTCGGGACGGTGATGACAGGTGAGCTGTTCAGCCTCCTGAAGTCGCACAGCATCCTTGCCGACCTCCTGGGCGGAAAGGTCGAGCCCAATGAGGCGTTCAGGAATGGCGCCAGGCGGGCGCTTGAGCGGGGAATGCTTCCCGCGCAATTGTTCGGAGTGCGAGCCGGTGTGCTGCTGGGCCAGATGCAGATAGAGGACGCGGCGTCCTACACCAGCGGCCTGTTGATCGGCACGGACGTGGGAATCGGCATGACGTGGCCGCTATCGGCCCGGATTGCGATCATGGGACGGCCAGAGCTTACGCGCCTCTATGCGGCAGCGGTCGAAATCGCAGGCCGCGAAACGATCGAGATCGATGGCGAACAATCATTCCTCGCTGGCATTCACGAAATCGCGAAGAGGATCTCATGACCGCGAATGAACTGCTTCACCGGTATCTCGGCGAATGTCCCCTCGTGGCCATTATTCGGGGAGTCACGCTGGCGGAAACGGAGGCGATAGGAGATGCGATTTGCGAGGCCGGAGTCCGCATAATCGAGGTGCCGCTCAACTCGCCCGATCCGCTAGACAGCATCGAACGGCTTGCAAGGAAGTTCGGCGATGAGGTTCTCGTCGGCGCCGGGACCGTCCTCGATCCCACCGATGTCGGCAGGGTGTGGGATGCGGGCGGCCGGATCATTGTCTCGCCCGATACGAACATCGACGTAATCGCGGCCACCGCGTCGATCGGCCTCGTATCGAGCCCCGGCTACTTCACTCCGTCCGAGGCCTTCGCGGCGATCCGCGCCGGCGCGACCGCATTGAAGCTATTCCCTGCGGAAGCGGCTTCTCCGGCCGTGCTCAAAGCGCAGTTGGCTGTGCTTCCGAAAGATGTGCCGGTCCTGGCAGTGGGAGGCGTGAAGCCCGACACCATGCGTCCCTGGTTGGATGCGGGTGCAACCGGTTTTGGTCTCGGAGGCGGCCTCTACAAGCCCGGGCAGTCTGCGGCCGAAACCCTCGAGAAGGCGAAAGCCTATGTGGCAGGGCTGCACCCGTGAAGCCGATCCGGATTGCCATCATTGGCTATGGCAAGATCGCCGAGGACCAGCATGTCCCTTCGATCCAAGCGAATGACCGCTTCGAGCTGGTCGCGACTTCCAGCCGCTCCGGTCAGGGAGTCGCTCGAACATTCACCGATTGGCGAGAACTTGTCCGCAGCGTCGAAGGCCTGCAGGCAGTCTCCATCACGACCCCGCCGGGTCCTCGTTTCGAAATCGCTCGCGAGTGCGTGGAGTTCGGACTCCATTGCCTGCTCGAAAAGCCGCCAAGCGCGGGCCTTGCCGAGATCGCGGCGCTCGATTGCCTTGCCCAGGCGCAAGGCGTCAGCCTTTTCACGACATGGCATGCCCAGCATCATTCGACGGTGGAAGCTGCGGCGGAGGCGCTTGCCGGCAGGCGCATCCGTTCGATGGAAATCCACTGGCACGAGGATGTCCACAAATGGCATCCGGGGCAGCAGTGGATTTGGCAGCCGGGAGGTTTCGGGGTGTTCGATCCGGGCATCAATGCCTTGTCGATCGCCACGCGCATCTTTCCCGGGGGCCTGTTCGTACAGACGGCCGATCTCATGGTCCCCGCCAATGCCCAGACGCCGATCGCCGCGGACATCATGTTCTCGAGCCCCGAAGCCGACGGACCCCTTCATGCGAGTCTGGACTGGCGTCGCTCGGAGGGAGAGGAATGGACGATCGCCCTCGAAACGACCGACGGCACGACAGTACGGCTCGAGAATGGCGGCGCGCGCCTGATCCTGAACGGTGACGAGCAGAAGGACGACGGCCCGGGCGAATATCCCGACATTTATCGCAAGTTCGCCGACCTCATCGACGAGCGCCGGAGCTTGGTCGATGTCGCACCTTTCCGGCTGGTAGCCGATTGCATGCTCGTCGGTCGAACGATGGCGGTCGACGCCGTTAAAGGCTGATGGAGCAACTTGCCCGCGAACGCATTGTTCGCCTGAAAGCCGGACCAATAAGCGTAACGAGATCCAAGTGCCGGCCACAGGATGAGGGACGTGGCAGAAATCACAGTCGACGAACTAAGCAGGGCCGATGAGGCCTTTGCGGGCAATCGCCTTCTTTCAACTTTTTCGCGCGAGGCGCGCGGCTTGATCGAGGCCTATGGCGAGATGATCGAGCTGCGATCGGGCGATATCGTGCTGACCCGAGGAGACGAGGTAAGGGCGAGCCTCTTTCCTGTCGGCCCGACCATGGTTTCCATGACGGTTGAACTGAGCGGCGGCCGAACGGCCGAGGTCGCCTCGGTCGGCCGCGAGGGAGCCGTCGGCGGGATCGTCAGCTGCGGACACGCGCCCGCTTTTTCACGCGCGGAGGTGCTGGTTTCGGGCCCCGCCTTCCGAGTTGCGATGGAAGCGCTCGAGGAGGCGAAGAAACGTTCGCCGTTCATCGCGAACCTGTTCTGCCGATTTTCCGACTTCCTCTTGGCAGAAGTGATGCAGTCGGCCGCCTGCAATGCCTATCATTCCATTCCCGAGCGGGCGGCACGCTGGCTTTTGCAGGCGCAGGATCGCGCCGGCGACCGGATCGAACTCACCCAGGAAGCATTCGCCGGATTGCTCGGCGTCCAGCGGACGACGGTGAATGCAGTGGTTCGCGAGCTTTCGGACGAGGGCCTGATTGCAACTGGGCGGGGCAAGATCCACGTAACCGATCGCCCCGGGCTCAAGCTCCGGGCCTGTGAGTGCTACCAGCGGCTCGAGGAGCATTTCGGGGCGGTGATCGGTTCGACTGGACGGGGCGCCGCCTAGTCGACGAACCTCCAGGAAAGCGTTTCGCTGGCGTGAAAGGGGACGATGCCTTCCATCTCAGCCGGTACAAGCACTTCGGCTCGCTCCAGGGTGATTTGCTCCTCGTTCATTGGCAGATCGTAGAACCGAGCGCCGTTGATCGAAGCGAAAGCCTCAAGCTTGTCGAGCGCGCCTTCCTCCTCGAACACCGTCGCGTAGCTTTCGAGCGCGAAGGGCGCGTTGAAGATCCCGGCGCAGCCGCAGGAGCTTTCCTTCGCTTCGCGCGAATGCGGTGCGCTGTCCGTGCCGAGGAAGATGTTCGCCAGCCCTGAGGTTGCTGCCTTCCTCACCGCCAGCCGGTGCTGCTCGCGCTTTGCGACTGGAAGGCAATAAAAATGGGGCCTGAGCCCGCCGGCGAAGATTGCGTTGCGATTGATGATCAAATGCTGCGGCGTGACCGTTGCGGCGATCATCGGGCCCGTGGCTGCGACGAACTCGGCCGCATCCTTGGTCGTGATATGCTCGAGGACGATCTTGAGGCCCGGGAAGTCGCGAACGAGCCGGCTCAGGATCCGGTCGATGAAGACGGCTTCCCGGTCGAACACATCTACGTCGGGATCGGTGACTTCGCCATGGACGCACAGCACCATGCCGATCTTCTCCATCCTCGCGAAAGCAGGATAGAGATTGCGGATGTCGGTCACGCCCGCCGCGCTGTTTGTCGTCGCGCCTGCAGGATAGAGCTTGGCTGCGATCCAGACCGTTTCAGAAAAGCCGCGGGCGATTTCGTCAGGCTCGATATCGTCCGTGAGATAGCAGGTCATCAGCGGAGTGAAGCCCGGATCGGTCACCTCCAGGATCCGCTTCCGGTAGTCACGTGCGGCCTCGACCGTCGTGATCGGCGGCACCAGATTGGGCATGACGATCGCCCGCGCGAATTGGCGCGCGGTGTAAGGTGCGACACGCGCCAGCATCTCGCCGTCGCGAAGGTGCACGTGCCAGTCGTCAGGCCGGCGGATCGTCAGAGTTTGCGAAGCCACGCGGCGCTCCCTAACTGATGGTCATGGCTGCTACCACCCTGACGGACCGGGCCCTCGTTCGCCTTTCTGGCGAGGACGTTCGAGGATTCCTTCAGGGTCTCGTCACCAATGACGTTGCGGGGCCCTTGCCGGTCTGGGCCGCGCTTCTAACCCCGCAGGGCAAGTGCCTGTTCGACTTCATCATTTGGGCCGACGGCGATGATCTCTTGCTCGACTGCGAAGCGGAAGCCGTCAGCGATCTGATCAGGCGTCTCGCGATTTACCGGTTGCGGCGTCCGATCACCATCGAGCCCGATTCATCCCTGGCAGTCCAATGGGCAATGGACGGCGGCAAACCCGCCGATCCAAGACTGGCGGCGCTCGGCAAACGATGGATCGCCCCCGCCGATGAGCCGGCCTCGGGCTGGCTGGAGCACCGGCTGCGTTTGGGTGTCTGCGAGGGTCGAGCCGAGCTTGGCGACGTATTGTGGCTCGAGTGCAATGCCGCTGAGCTGAATGGCGTGAGCTTCAGCAAGGGATGTTTCGTCGGCCAGGAAAATACGGCCAGGATGAACTGGCGGCAGAAGGTCAACCGCCGCCTGGTCGTCGTTGAGACCAGCGCTCCAGGGCCCCGGACACGCGTCCATTATCCCGAGCTCGGCCTCGCGGCAGAGCATCGCCGGGTTGACGATCTCAAAGACGCAATTGTGCCCGATTGGCTCGAAGCGGCGCTCGCTCAGGAGAGCACGGCGTAGGCGCGGACGGGGAATGTCCCCATTCCCCGCACCTTGGGCGGGACGGCGGAGAAACGGAATCCTTCGTCGGGCAGGCTGCCGAGAGCGGTCATATGCTCGCAGATCGGAATGTTCGCTGCGAGCAGCTTCGTGTGAACGGGGCGCGCCCGCATGCGGGTGTCGTCGATATTGTTACTGTCGATCCCGACCAACGCCGCGCCGTTGACCGCAAGCCAGTCTGCAGCCTCGCTCGTCAAGAATGAATGGCCTTCGCCGTAGCGGTCGGTGCGCCAGTGCCGGTCCCAGCCGGTGTGGACCAGAACTGCCTTGCCGCGAACGTCGAGGCCTTCGAAATGGGTGGCGTCTATTGCGATCCCGTCTTCCCATGGACGTCGAACGACGATCCCCGGAAGGTTCGCGAGGGACGCCAGGTCCAGGTCGGCGAGGTCGATTCCGTCGGCGTAGCGATGAAAGGGCGAATCCAGGTAGGTGCCGGTATTCGCGACCATGTCGATGCGGCCGATCTGAAACGTCGACCCGTCGTCGTAGTTTGCCGCCGAGCCTTCGCGTGTCCAGAAATCGCAGATGTGCGGTCCCGGCAGCCCGGGATAGGTCGTCATGCCGTGCTCGATTACATGGCTGAGGTCGACGATCCTCTTTTCTTCAATATCCGCCATGATGCCACCGCTCCGATGAGCAGCCATAGCACGTTGAGCGAGGCGGACGGCAAGGCGCCGTGCCACCAGCCGTTGATCACGAAGCCCGCCGCTCCGACGACATTCATGCCCTGGTAGACCAGCGACTGGCCGGTCAGCCTGCCGGCGGACAGCAGCAAATAGGCGAACAGGATGAGCGCCGCGCCGGCCCAGCCGGCAACCTCGACCGCAATCTGGATCGCGGTCAGGAAGCGAGCCTTCTCAGCACGTAGTGGAGGATGCCGCCCGCCCGGAAATATTCGAGCTCGTTGTAGGTATCGATGCGGCAGCGGGCGGTGAAGCTGAACTCCTCGCCGCTGTCCCGCGTCACCTTCACTTCGACATCCTGCCGCGGCTTCAGCTCGGCAACGCCAGCGATGCTGTATTTCTCGGCACCGTTCAGGCCGAGAGTCTCCGCGCTCTCGCCTTCGACGAACTGCAGCGGGAGCACGCCCATGCCGACGAGGTTCGAGCGGTGGATCCGCTCGAAGCTCTCGGCGATCACTGCGCGCACGCCCAGAAGGACCGTGCCTTTCGCCGCCCAATCCCGCGAGCTGCCCGTGCCATATTCCTTGCCGGCAATGACGACGAGCGGGCGCCCGTCCTGCTTGTAGAGCATCGCCGCATCGTAGATCGGCATGGTCTCGCTGGTCGGTGCGTAGCGGGTGAAACCGCCCTCGACATTGTCCAGCATTCGGTTGCGGATGCGGATGTTGGCGAAGGTACCGCGCATCATCACTTCATGGTTTCCGCGGCGCGATCCATAGCTGTTGAACTCGCCCCGGCTGACCCCGTGCTCGAGCAGATAGCGGCCGGCCGGGCTGTCCGGCTTGATCGCCCCGGCGGGCGAGATGTGATCCGTCGTGATCGAATCGCCGAAAACCGCCAGCGGCCGCGCACGATCAATGTCCGTTAGCGGGGCGGCCTCCATCGACATTCCGACGAAATAGGGCGGATTCTGGATGTAGGTCGAAAGCGGCGGCCAGCTGTAGGTGTCACCTCCGGTCACATCAATCTTCCGCCAGCGATCGTCGCCGCGATAGACGTCGGCATAACGCCTGCGGAACATGTCGGAATGGACGTGCGCATCGATGAGCGTGCGAATCTCTTCGTTCGTTGGCCAAATGTCCTTGAGGTAGACGGCTTCCCCATTGGTCGCAGAACCGATCGGCTCGTTCACCATGTCGGACCGGACGGTTCCCTTTAACGCATAGGCGACCACGAGCGGTGGCGAGGCAAGGTAATTTGCCCGGCAGTCGGGCGACACGCGCCCTTCGAAATTGCGATTGCCCGAAAGCACGCTGACCGCGACCAGGTCATGGTCGTTGATCGCCTTGCTGATCGGTTCGGGCAGGGGTCCCGAATTACCGATGCAGGTCGTGCAGCCGTATCCGACCAGGTCGAAGCCCAGGGCGTTAAGATCTTCGCTGAGGCCGCTTTCATTGAGATAGTCGGTCACCACCTGGCTGCCCGGCGCCAGGCTCGTCTTGACCCATGGCTTTGCCGTCAGGCCCTTCTCGCGGGCCTTTCGGGCGACGAGGCCGGCCGCAATGAGAACCGACGGGTTCGATGTGTTCGTACAGCTGGTGATCGCGGCGATCGCCACGTCGCCATTTCCGAAGTCGAAGCTCTCGCCCTCCACCTGAACGCGCGGTTCATTGCCCTTGCGATATGTGTCTTCGAGCTCCTGGTTGAACTTGTCGTCGACTTCGCTGAGCACGACCCGGTCTTGCGGGCGCTTGGGCCCGGCGAGCGACGGTTCAATGGTGGCCATGTCGAGCTCGAGCGTGTCGGTGAACAGGGGTTCGGGCGAGCCGGCTTCGCGCCACAGACCCTGCGCCTGCGCATAGGCGCGGACAAGGGCAATCTGGACATCCTCGCGACCCGTCAACTTCATGTAATCGATCGTGCGCTCATCGACCGGGAAAAAGCCGCAGGTCGCGCCATATTCGGGCGCCATGTTGGCGATCGTCGCGCGATCTGCGAGCGGCAGGTTGTCGAGGCCCGGGCCGTAGAATTCGACAAATCGCCCGACGACACCCTTCTGGCGCAGCATTTGCGTGACCGTGAGGACAAGATCGGTCGCGGTAATGCCCTCGCGAAGCTCGCCCGATAGGCGGAATCCGACGACCTCGGGAATGAGCATGCTGACCGGCTGGCCAAGCATGGCCGCCTCGGCCTCGATCCCGCCGACTCCCCAGCCCAGCACGCCAAGGCCGTTGACCATGGTCGTGTGGCTGTCGGTCCCGACGAGTGTGTCGGGATAGGCGACCATTTCGCCGCTCTGGTCCTGTCCCGTCCAGACGACCTGCGAAATATGCTCGAGGTTCACCTGGTGGCAGATTCCGGTTCCAGGCGGCACGACCTGGAAATTGTCGAACGCCTGGCTGCCCCACTTCAGAAATTCATAGCGCTCGCCGTTCCGCTCATATTCGAACTCGACGTTTTTCCCGAAAGCGCGCGGACTACCGAACTCGTCGACCATGACGCTGTGATCGATCACCAGGTGGACCGGGACGAGCGGATTGATCTTCTGGGCATCGCCGCCGAGCTGGAGCATGGCGTCCCGCATTGCGGCGAGGTCGACGACGGCCGGAACGCCGGTGAAATCCTGCATCAGGACGCGTGCCGGCCGGTACTGGATCTCACGGTTGATCCGACGCTCCTTGAGCCAGTCAGCCATGGCCTGGAGATCGTCGCGGGTGACCGTCTCGCCGTCCTCGAATCGCAGGAGATTTTCCAGCAGCACCTTCATCGAGAAGGGGAGGCGCGACACGTCGCCAAGAGTCTCGGACGCCTTGCCCAGCGAGTAATAAGCGAAGTTCTTTCCTTCCACTTCCAGAGTCGAGCGGGTGTGGAGGCTGTCCTGGCCGGTGGGGATCATTGCTGTCCTTCGAATCTTCGTAGAAGCGGGCTGAAAGAGGTGCGCGCTTCAAGGGGGCGAGCGGGCCCTTAGCAACCTGCTCCAAACCCCGCAAACCGTCAGCCGCGCGCGAATTCTTGCGGCAGGATGAACGGCCTCTGCGCCAGACGGCGTTTTGCGGCCCTGGCAATCGTCTCGCACACGCAATAAATCCTAGGAACAAGAAGCAGGAAAGCGGGCCGAACGTGACCCACGACACCGAATATTTCCGGCGCAGGGCCGCAGAGGCCCGGGCTGCCGCCCATACAAAGGATGAACCCGAACGCGTCGAAATCGCGGGCGAGCTGGCGCTTGCCTACGCTGCTCTCGCCAGGCGCCGTGCGAAGGCGGCGGCAGAAGCCGAAGATCGCTCGGCCATTCCGCTGGAGCAGCCTGCCTAGATCCAGCCCCGCCGTTTCAGGTACCAAATCGGCAACACGGCGCTGGCGACGATGAGGACCAGCGAAACAGGATAGCCATAATACCAGTCGAGCTCCGGCATGTGGTGGAAGTTCATGCCGAAGACGCCGGCGATCAAGGTCGGCGGAAGGAACACGAGAGCCGCCCAGGAAAACAGCTTCATCGCGGCGTTCTGCTCGATACTGATCAAGCCGAGCGAGGCATCGAGCAGGAATTGCAGATTGTCGGACATAAAGCTCGCATGCTCGCTGAGCGAGGTCGCGTCCGTGCTCATGCTGACAATATGATGCCGGGTCTCGGTATGCGCCTTGTCGTGGACCCAGTTTGAGCCTGAGAGAAAGCTCAGCATGCGGATGGTGCTGACCGCGGAGTAGCGCATCTTCGTCAGCAAATTCTGCGCCCTGCCAATTCGCGTCAGAAGCGCCGTGAGGCGCGCCGCCGGAATCCGGCGATCGTCCATCTGCCGCTGAAAGATGTGCGCGGAGATCTTCTCGATCTCGCTGATCTGGCTCTCGATCTCATCCGCAAGGCGATCGATGATTGCGTCGACCATCCGAACGAGAACCGTTCCCGCGTCGCGCGCGAGATCCGGCTCGCGGCGTACATGCTCTTCGAAGGCACGGATCGGCTTGGGACTCGCATAGCGGACCGTAACCAGGCGGTTGTCAGCGAGAACGAAGCTGATCGGCGTCGTCGTTGGCGTGCCGTCGACGACGCCGCAGAGGACGCTCACGGTCATGTAGAGGGCGCCGTTTCGCTCGAAGAGCCGGCTGGAGGGTTCGATTTCGGCCATCTCGGCCTCGGTCGGAACATTGACGTGGATGCAGCGCTCGACGAGCGCCTCCTCCTCCTTCGTCGGCTCTTCTAGATCGATCCAGGTCGCGTCGTCGGGAATCTTTTCGATTGAGGCCTCGACGACACTTCCATCGCAACCGGGACCATAGGCGCGCAGCATGAAGGCTTGTGTCGTCTGAACTGCGGGTGTTTGCAAGGCGTGCAGCTCTGCTAAGCCTCTGTCCCGATGTCCCGCCGCGCCTGGCTTCTAGCCCTACTCATCGTCGCGGCTGCTGCTGCGATCCTCTTGGCCATGGGCCGAAATCCAATCTGCACCTGCGGCAGCATCGATCTTTGGGTCGGCACTCGAGATAGCCCGAAGACCAGCCAGATGCTGGCCGACTGGTATAGTCTCAGCCACATCGTCCACGGCCTGCTGTTCTATGCGGCGCTTTGGCTCGTCGCTCGACGCTGGCCCGTCGAATGGCGATTTCTTGCGGCCCTGCTCGTCGAGACGAGTTGGGAAGTGATCGAGAACACACCCGTCGTGATCGATCGATACCGAGCGACCACTGCAGCTCTGGGCTATACGGGGGACAGTGTCGTCAATTCGCTGTCCGACATCCTGATGATGTCGCTGGGATTCCTGGCCGCACGCAAGCTACCGGTCCGCTGGGCCATCATTCTTCTGCTCGCGCTGGAGATCATCCCGCTATTTACCATTCGCGATAACCTGACGCTCAACGTCTGGGCGTTAATCAGTCCGAACAAGGCGCTGCAGGCGTGGCAGGCAGGAAGCTGAGGCACCATTGGCATGGCCGTGTGTTGTGTTAACCGCGCCCCGAGGAGAATTTCTTGAAACCTGCAGTCCTTTGCGCGGCGGTGATCGCTGTCGGCTCGCCTGGCGCGGCGAGCGCCGGCGAACTGTTCGCGGGCGTCCACGTGCACGACGTCAGGACTCCGCTCGACGAATCAGGCCTCGAAAGCGGTTTCGACCTGTCCTTGGGCTATCGCGGCGGGACCATCGGCCACCTCTGGAAGGGCGCGCTGCAGCCGTATGTTTTCGGCGCCGTCAATACGGCGGGAAATACCGACTACGCGGCCGCCGGCATCTCGGCCCGTTTTCCGTTGGGACATCAGTGGTATTTCCGCCCGGGCGTTGGAATCGCCATCCATAATGGGTCGGCCGGCAAATATTTCCGAACCGACAAGATCGCCTTCGGCAGCCGGGTCCTGTTCGAGCCTGAAGTCGGGATCGGACTCCAGGTCAGTCAGCGCGTCAGCATCGAAGCGAGCTGGGTCCATATGAGTCACGGGCAGCTTGCCGGGCGCGAGAATCCCGGCATCGATAATCTGGGCGTGCGGCTAAACCTCGGACTTTAGCGTCCGATCATCTTCTCCGGCTTGACCACGCGGTCGAATGTATCCTCGTCGACGAGGCCGAGCTCGAGGCCGGCTTCCTTGAGGGTCAGTCCCTTCTTGTGCGCGTGCTTCGCAATGGTCGCCGCATTGTCATAGCCGATTTCCGGCGCGAGCGCGGTCACCAGCATAAGCGATCGGTTCATCAGTTCCGAAATGCGCTGCTGGTCGGGTTCCGTCCCCTTGAGCATGCGTTCGGTGAAGCTCCGCATCCCGACCGACAGCAGGTTGATCGAACGAATGACATTGGCTCCGATCAGAGGCTTGAAGACATTCAGTTCCATATGCCCTTGCATACCGCCGATCGTCACCGCGACATTATTTCCCGCCACCTGCGCAGCGACCATCGTCAGCATCTCCGCCTGGGTCGGATTCACCTTTCCGGGCATGATCGAACTGCCGGGCTCATTCTCCGGAAGTTTCAGCTCGCCAAGGCCGCAGCGAGGTCCCGAACCGAGGAGGCGGATATCGTTCGCGATCTTGGTGAGCGCAGTCGCGATGACGTTCAGAATACCGGACAGCTCAACCAAAGTGTCGTGCGCAGCGAGCTCGGCGAACTTGTTGGGTGCCGAGGTGAAGGGAAGCTGCGTAAGGCTTGCCACCTCCCTGGCGAATTCCTCGGCAAAGCCGTTCGGCGCGTTAAGGCCGGTGCCGACCGCAGTCCCGCCTTGCGCCAGCCGAAACAGCCGTGGGAGCACGCCTTCGACCCGCTCGATGCAATCGGCCATTTGTGCCGCATAGCCCGAGAATTCCTGACCCAGGGTGAGCGGAGTCGCGTCCTGAAGATGCGTCCGGCCAATCTTGACGATGCTGTCCCAGCGGCTCGCCTGATCGGCCAGGCGTGCATGCATCGTTTGAAGCGCGGGGATCAGCCTGGTGCAGACGGCACGGGCCGCCGCAATGTGCATCGCGGTCGGGAAGCTGTCGTTTGACGACTGGCTCTTGTTCACATGGTCGTTGGGATGGACCGGTTCCTTGCCGCCTCGCTTTCCAGTCAGGATTTCATTGGCTCGGCCCGCGATCACCTCATTGGCATTCATGTTCGACTGGGTGCCCGAGCCAGTCTGCCAGATGACGAGCGGAAATTGGTTGTCGAGATCTCCGCGGGCCACTTCTGCAGCGGCCTGCTGCACGACTTCGGCGATCTTGGGGTCGAGGCCGCCGATCCGGGCATTCACCCTTGCTGCAGCCTGTTTGACGAAGCCCAGTCCGTGGACGATCTCGAGCGGCATTTGCTCACGCGGCCCGAAGGGGAAGTTTTCGATCGAGCGCTCGGTCTGCGCACCCCAATAAGCGTCGGCGGGGACCTGGATGGGCCCGAAGCTGTCGGTTTCGGTGCGGGTGGCGGTGCTCGGCATTGAAAATCCTCTGGTTCGTCATTCCCGCGAAGGCGGGAATGCAACATTTCCTGAGGCCGCTAGAAGCAAGATAGACCCCGGATCAAGTCCGGCGTGATGGCTATTTCTTGCGGGTGAAGTCGACGTTCACGACGTTCGACCCGTCTTCCTTGGTTTCGCCCGTCGTTCCGACCGGGGCGTCATTCTCCGCTTCCTCATGCTCGTCGGCCGGCATCTCGGCCGCATTGGCCTGGAATGTCAGTGCAAACTCGACCGCGGGGTCGTGAAACTGGGTGACTGCTGCGAAGGGCACGTGGAGGGTTGCAGGTACGCCGCCGAACGACAGCCCAACCGTGAAATTGTCCTCCTCGACCTTCAGATCCCAGAAGCGGTGCTGGATGACGATCGTCATCTCGTCCGGGAAACGCTCGAGCAAATGCTTCGGGATCGAAACTCCCGGCATTCGGGTTTTGAACGTGATGTAGAAGTGATGCTCGCCCGGCAGGCCGCCAGATTGCTCGATCTCACCGAGAACCCGCCCGACGACGGCGCGCAGTGCGTCCTGCACGATCTCGTCGTACGGGATCAGGCTTTCGGGAGTCTCGTCGGTCATGGCTTTGTGGTAGCGGGCGAGCGAGCACCGTCAAGCGGAGTCAGCGATGCCGATCGACGCGACCCAACCTTATGATGACAATAACATCTTTGCCCGGATCCTGCGTGACGAAATCCCCTCGAAGAAGGTTTACGAGGACGAATACGCCGTTGCCTTTCACGACATCAACCCGCTCGCCCCGACCCATTTGCTGGTGATTCCCAAGGGACCATATGTCTCGTGGGACGATTTCTCGGCGAAGGCTTCCGACGGCGAAATCGCGGGTTTCGTTCGCGCAGTCGGCAAGGTTGCCCGCGAAGCGGGGCTTGTTGCAGGCGGTTATCGGCTGTTGGCGAATAGCGGCTTGAACTCGGGCCAGGAGGTGCCGCACCTACACGTGCACGTCTTCGGTGGCAGGCCCCTTGGGCCCATGCTCGCTCGTTAGGCGTTTTCGACGAACAGGGATTGCCCTCTTACCGCTACCCGTTAGGGTCGCAGCCGAAATGGATTCATAGGGGAGTAAAATGGCCACTGTAGCACCGCGGGAGGGCAGGCTGTTCGGGCGTGTAAAGTCGCTCGACGCAATCCTGGCGACCGCTGAAAAGAAAGGCCTTCACCGGTCTTTGGGCGCGTTCCAGCTGACACTGCTCGGCATCGGCGCTGTCATCGGCACCGGAATTTTCGTGCTGACCGCGGAGGCCGCCCAGAAAGCTGGCCCGGCGATGATGCTGAGCTTCGTGATTGCGGGCATCGTCTGCGCTGTCGCTGCGCTCTGCTATTCCGAGCTTGCGTCGATGGTACCGGTGGCGGGCTCGGCCTACACGTACACTTACGCCGTGATGGGCGAGCTGTTCGCCTGGACGGTCGGCTGGGCGCTGATCCTGGAATATGCGATCGGCGCGAGCGCCGTTGCAGTCGGCTGGTCGGGCTACTTCGTGGGCCTGATGAAGAGCTGGGGGATCATTATTCCGCCCTCCCTCGCGGCAGGCCCGTTTGGAGGTGGAGTTTTCAACCTTCCGGCTGCCGTGATTGCGGGGCTGGTTACGATCCTTCTGATCGTGGGCACCAAGGAGAGCGCTCGGGTCAATGCGGTTCTCGTGCTCGTAAAGGTTACGGCGCTGACCGTCTTTTGCATTCTTACCCTGCCCGTACTCAAGGGCGAGCATTTCAGCCCTTTCATTCCTAACGGCTGGGGCACCTACGGCGTCGTCGGAGCAGCCGCATCGATCTTCTTTGCTTATGTGGGCTTCGACGCCGTTTCGACCGCTGCAGAGGAGACCAAAAACCCGCAGCGCAACGTGCCGATCGGACTGATTGGCTCTCTTGGGATCTGCACCATCTTCTATCTGATCGTCGCGGCTGGCGCGATCGGGGCGATCGGAGCTCAGCCAGTACGTGATGCGCTCGGCCACCCATTCCCGCCTGGCAGCATCGAACTCACCAATCAGTGCAATGCGATTGTCGCAGGAGGCGTAACCCAACCGTTGGTGTGCTCGCGTGAGGCGCTCGCTCACGTGCTTCGCGCTGTCGGCTACCAGCGTGTTGGCGATTTGATTGGCGTCGCCGCCTTCATTGCGTTGCCGTCTGTCGTGCTGATGATGATGTTCGGCCAGACGCGCATCTTCTTCGTGATGGCGCGTGACGGCCTTCTTCCCGAAAAGCTCGCGTCGGTCCACCCGCGCTTCCGTACCCCGCACGTGGTTACCGCCGTTACGGGCGTTGGAGTCATGCTTGCGGCGGCCTTCCTGCCGGTTGGCAAGCTGGCCGACTATTCAAACTCGGGCACGTTGTTCGCGTTTGCGATGGTGGCGCTGTCGGTACTGGTGCTTCGCCGCACCGATCCGGGCCGGAAGCGGCCTTTCCGCACCCCTGCAGTCGGGATCATCGCTCCGATCGCGATTGTTGGCTGCATTGCCCTCTATGTCATGCTCCCGCCGATCGCGATTGCTGTGCTTCCGGTATGGGGTGCCTTCGGGCTGCTGATCTATTTCGGTTATTCGCGCAGCCGCAGCCACGTCGGCCGGGGCATCTTGGAAGTTCCGGAACTGGCGCCGGAAGCCCCGGGCCTCAGCGTCGCGCCGCTACCGCGGACCCCAGTGCCGCCGCACGATCGCGACGCCTAAGCGATCAACTCTCCGGCAAGCGCCCTGAGGTCCGCCTCGGGGCGCGCGCCATAATGCTGGATCACCTCGGCTGCGCAGATCGCGCCGAGGCGTAGCGATCGCTCCAGGCTGGCGCCGCGCGATGTGCCGAGAAGGAACCCGGCTGCGAACAGATCGCCTGCGCCTGTGGTGTCGACGAGCTCGTTGATCGGCTCTGCGGCGACGTCGGCGCGCTCACCGTTTCGGATTGCCATTGCTCCATCCTCGCTTCGGGTTACGACGAGGGTCTCGACCTTCGGAGCGATCGCCGCGACCGCACTTTCGAGGTGCGCGACGCCGGCCAGCGCCTCGATCTCGGCCTGGTTCGCGAACAATATGTCGATCCGGCCGCCGTCCAGGAGCTGGTTGAAGCCCTGGCGGTGACGGTCGACGCAGAACATGTCCGAAAGGGTGAAGGCGACCCTGCGGCCCGCTTCCCGCGCGACCTCGATTGCTCGGACCATCGCATAGCGCGGAGTCTCCGGGTCCCAGAGATAGCCTTCGAGATAGAGAATCGCGGAATCGCGGATCTGCTGCTCGTCCAGCGCCTCCTTGGGAAGATGCTGCGCGGCGCCCAGGAAGGTGTTCATGGTGCGATGACCGTCCGGCGTGACCAGGATCATCGATCTCGCAGTCGGCGCACCGACATCGGCGGCGACGGTAATGAATTCGACGCCCGCGGAGGTGAGGTCATGGCGATAGAATTCGCCGAGCTGGTCCGGCGCGACCTGACCAATGAAGCCTGCGCTCCCGCCCAGCGCAGCGATTCCTGCCGCCGTATTTCCGGCCGAACCACCGCTGACCTGGTGGGCCGGGCCCATGTGAGCATAAAGGCGCTCGGCCTCTTCGGCGTCGATCAACCGCATCGAGCCCTTGACGAGGCCTTCCTGCACGAGGAATTCGTCGCTCGCATTGGCGATCACGTCGACGATGGCGTTGCCGATGCACAGGACGTCAAGGCGCGGGTCGGGCATTCAAGTCTCCGATTGGCTGGAAAGCGCGCCGCCTAGCCGCACGTTCACCACATCGCAACATTGCCTTGGCCGGCATCGGCAGGCATCGTGCGATCATGCGCCGTATACTTGCCCTTTCCCTGACCCTGCTCGTGGCCGCCTGCGCGACCCGTCCGGAGCAGCCCGCAACGCAGCAGCCCGTGCCGGTTCAGCCACAGGCGCAGGAACAGGGCAGCCTTGTCGGCCTGACCGCGCAGGAACTCGTCGGCCGATATGGCTCGCCCGCGCTTCAGATCCGCGAGGGCAACAGCCTGAAGCTGCAGTTCCGTGGCCGCCGCTGCATCATGGATGCCTATCTCTATCCATCAGGTGGTTCCGGCACGCTGAAGGTCACGCATGTCGACACCCGCCTGCCGACCGGCGGCGACATCGATCAGGCTGCCTGCATTTTCTCGCTTCGAACGCCCAACTGACCCAAAGCCCATTGGGCGGCTTCGACCAGCACCGGGTCGGCATCGACCAGATGCGGGCGAATTGCGTCCGCCATTCCGGGGTCGCGGCTATTCCCCGCCGCAATCAAACAGTTGCGTATCATCCGGTTCCTTCCGATCCGCTTGATCGGTGATCCGGCGAACATTTCCCGGAAAGCCGCATCGTCGAGCTTGAGAAGGTCGGCGAGGCGCGGGGCTGCAAGCTCCGCGCGGGGAAGAAAGGCTCGATTGGCTGCAGCGGCGTCGGCGAAGCGATTCCACGGGCAAACGGCCAGGCAGTCGTCGCATCCGTAGACTCGATTGCCCATGCCGACCCGCAGCTCCGCGGGGATCGGGCCGTCATGTTCGATCGTCAGGTAGGAAATGCAGCGGCGGGCGTCGATCCTGTGCGGTCCGATGAACGCATTCGTCGGGCATGCCTCGAGGCAACGCGTGCAGCTTCCGCAATGCTGGCCCTCGTTCCCCGGTGAATCCGGCGTCAGGTCCAGGCTGGTCAGAATGATCCCGAGGAACAGCCAGCTGCCATGCTCCCGGCTGACGAGGTTCGTATGCTTGCCCTGCCAGCCGATGCCTGCCGCCTGTGCGATCGGCTTTTCCATGACCGGAGCCGTGTCGACGAAGACCTTCAGTTCCGAGGGCACCTGTTCGATGATGAATCTGGCGAGGGCTTTCAGCGCCTTCTTGACCGTCTTGTGATAGTCGCCGCCCTGGGCGTAGACCGAAATGCGGCCGAGCTCCGGGTGTTCAGCCAACGCCATCGGATCCGATGCCGGCGCATAATTCATTCCCAGCGCGATCGCTGATTTGGCTTCGGGCCATAGTGCCAGCGGAGAGACGCGATGATGGGCGCGGGCCTCCATCCAGCCCATCGTCCCGTGATGCCCGGCTTCCAGCCAGCGTCGGAGGTCGAGGCCAGCGGATTCGGTCACGTCGGCGCGCGTAAAGCCGCAGGTCGAAAAGCCGATCCGCTTCGCCTCCGATCTTATTGCTTCTTCAAGGGTTGGGACCTTATTCACTCGGGGCCTGTACACCGCGGGTCCGGATTTTCGTAGGAATTTCAGTGCTTCGACAGGCCCAGCCCGAACGGATCGACGAACGCTTCGCCGTGCAGGCCATCGATCTCGTCAAGGATTTCGGCGAAACGCGGGCGGTCGACGGGGTGAGCCTCGAGGTCCCAACCGGCTCGATATACGGCCTTCTCGGTCCAAACGGCGCCGGCAAGACGACGACGTTGCGGATGCTGCTTGGGATTATCGACCCCTCGGATGGCACGCGTCTCGTACTCGGACGAAACCGGCCGCTCGATGCTGCGCCGGAGATCGGCTACCTGCCCGAGGAGCGCGGCCTTTACCCGGCAATGCATGCTCGTGAAGCCATCGCCTTCATGGGCGCTCTTCGCGGCCTGCCGCTGCCTGAGGGCCGCCGCCGCGCCGACGCCTTGCTCGCTGAGCATGGCCTGGCCGACTGGGCGAAAAAGCCGATCCGGACCTTGTCCAAGGGCATGGCGCAGACCATCCAGCTGCTTGGAACGATCATTCACAAGCCGAGGCTGATCGTCCTTGACGAGCCGTTCAGCGGGCTCGACGCCATCAACCAGGCGCGCCTCGAGGAACTGATCCGTCGGGAGGCCAGGGCCGGCGCGACGATCATCTTCTCAACGCATGTGATCGCCCATGCCGAGCGCCTCTGCGAGCGCGTCGCAATCATTGCCAAAGGTAAGGTCGCCTTCGACGGAGGGGTCGACGAGGCGCGTGCACGCTTGAGGCCCGTTGTCCGACTGCACACGCGCGCCAGCGACGGGCCGTGGCGCTCCGCCATACCTTCCAATGCTCGCAAGGAAGGCGGCGAGTGGGTCTTCGAGTTGCCGCCGGGCGGTCCGGAGCCGCTGTTGAAGGCACTCATCGACGGGGGCGCAGGAATCGAGACGTTGGCGATCGAGCGGCCGGGTCTGCATGAAGCCTTCGTCTCCATTGCCGGCGACGCAACCGCCGCCGAAATGGGCCGGGAGAAGCCCGAATGATGCGCTTCATCCGCTCGGCTCTCGTCATTGCCCGCCGCGACTTTTCCGCGACTGTCTTGTCGAAGGCGTTCATTTTCTTCCTCCTAGCGCCCCTGTTCCCGCTGCTAATGGGCGGCGTGTTCGGAGGGATCGGCGCGCGAGTCGCGACGCAGACCGAGCGGCCTGTCGTGGCCGTCATCGCAACGCAGGCCGACATGAATCGCCTGGCCGCTGCACGCGACAGGATGGCGCAAGCAATTGGCGATGAAGCCTTGGTAAGGATTGTCGGTTTTCCTCCGGAACCGGATCTCGCCGCGCAGCAGAAGCACTTGCTGGCATCTCGGCAGCCGCCGGTCCGGGCAGTGCTGAGCGGCGGTCTATCCCATCCTCATTTGACCGGCGCGCTGGGCGGCGATCCGGCCACCATAGCTCAGCTTAAGCTGCTGATTGCGAATGCGCGCTCAACCGAACTTGCGCTGCCGCCGGATGTTGAGGTTACCAATGTGCCGCTTTCGTCAGGCTCGATGATCAGGGACCGAGCGGTTACCGCGCAGATCGGCGAAATGCTCCTCTTCTTCCTGACCATTCTCCTGTCGGGCATGCTCCTTTCGCAACTGATCGAGGAGAAATCGAACAAGATCATCGAGGTGATCGCCGCGGCGGTGCCCATCGACGCCATGTTCGTCGGCAAATTGTTCGCCATGCTGGCAGCTTCCGTTCTGGGAATCATCGTGTGGATCAGCGCCGGCGCGGTCATCATCCAGTTCATGAAGCACGGCGGAGTCGCGACCTTGCCGCCTCCGGCAGTCGGCTGGTCTGGCTTCCTGATCCTCTCGATCGTCTATTTCGCGATGAACTATCTCCTGCTCGGCTCTGTCTTCCTGACCATCGGCGCTCAGGCTTCGACGGTTCGTGAAGTTCAGACCCTGTCGATGCCGGTCACCTTCGCGCAGGTGCTGATCTTCGGCTTTGCCGCGGCGGCGATCGGTAATCCCGATTCGACGGAGGGACTGGCGGCTGCGATCTTCCCATTGTCCTCGCCGATGGCGATGCTTGCCCGTGCTGCCGAGCGGCCCGAATGGTGGCCGCATCTCGCCGCAATCCTGTGGCAGACGATTTGGGTCGCGCTGATCCTTCGAATCGGCGCCCAGCTGTTTCGCAAGACCGTGCTGAAATCGGGCCCACGGGTGCCCTGGTGGCGGTTCGGTCGAGCCTAGGCGATCGCTTCCCGCGCCATCTCCGTGAGCTTTGCCATCAGCGCGCGATGCGGGAATGGACCATGGCTGATTCTCGCCACGCCGGCATCGGCCCAGATTTTCTTGTCCGGAGCACCGGGGAAGGCAATCACGTTCAACGGTAGCGGCACTTCTCGGACCACGCGTTCGATCTGCTTTGGGTCAGCGAGGCGGGGAACGAAGAAGCCGCTGGCCCCGGCATCGGCAAAGGCCTTTCCACGCTCGATCACCTGATCGACCAGCGCATCGTCAAAGGTCTGCGTTTTTAGGAACAGGTCGGTCCTGGCATTGATGAAGAAGGAATCGCCCACCGTCCTTCGGATCGCGGCAATGCGCTCTACCTGCAACTCCAGCGGCTGAACGCCCTCGCCGCCGATTACCTGGTCTTCAAAATTGCAGCCCACCGCTCCGGTTGCTGCGAGCTTCGCGACGTTCGCACCACCCTCATCGGGATCGGTTGAATAGGCGCTTTCAAAGTCCACCGTCAGCGGCAGCTCGACGGCATCCGCGATCCGCTTCACATTGTCGAAGGCGAAATCCATCGGGACCTTCTGGCCGTCGGGAAACCCGTTTGCATCGGCAACGGGATGACTGCCGGTGGCGAGCGCTTTCGCACCTGCGGCAACGACCGCCAGAGCGCTTCCAACGTCCCAAATATTGTAAAGGATCACGGGATCGCCGGGCACGTGCAGCGCGGCGAAAGTCTCGAATTTGGTCGCCATGCCGGCGCCCCTACCTCCAATCTACGGCCGTGCGCAAATCGGCCGTCGCCATCCCGCCCGCTGTCATAAAAGTGCAATGAAACCGTCACAGTCCATACGCCGAACCGAGGCTAGAGCCGGACCCGGGGCCACTGGAATTCTACCTGGAGTATTGCCTGTGAACAGGACGATTGTTGCGCTGCCGATTGCGGCGCTCCTTTCCGCTTGCGGATCGAACGGCGGGGGTTCCGCAGGCTCGGCCAACGACATCAGAATCGTCGGCTCATCGACGGTTTATCCGTTCACAAAGGCAGTCGCCGAAGAGTTCATGCGCGCCAATCCCGGATTGAACGTGACGGTGGAGTCGACCGGCACCGGCGGCGGGATGAAATTGTTTTGCGCGGGTGTCGGAAGCCAATTTCCCGATATCGAGGACGCCTCGCGGCAGATCAAGAAGAGCGAGTATGATACCTGCGTCAAGAATGGCGCGAAATCGATCGTCGAGGTCGCGGTCGGAATCGACGGCTTGACCATCATCGAATCGACAAAGGGTCCAGGGATGAACCTCACCCAGGCCGACATCTACAAGGCGCTTGCGGAAAATCCCTTCGGCAAGGGGCCCAACAAGGCGCAGACCTGGCAAGATGTGAACCCCTCGCTTCCGCCAGTGAAGATCCGAGTTCTTGGGCCCCCTCCGACATCCGGCACGCGCGATAGCCTCGCCGATCTCTATCTGACCAAGGGTTGCGATACCGATCCGGCGATGAAGGCGCTCGCCAAGAGCAACGAGGACCAGCACAAGCAGATCTGTACCAAGATCCGCGAGGACGGCGCTTACGTCGAGGCGGGCGAGAACGACAACCTGCTCGTTCAGAAGGTATCCAGCGACCCGGGCACGCTCGGAGTTCTCGGCTATTCCTACCTTGAGCAGAATGCCGACAAGGTTCGTCCGGTGAAGATCGCCGGCGTGGCGCCGACCGAAGCGACCATCGCCGACCTCAGCTATCCGGGTGCTCGCAAGCTCTACATTTACGTCAAGGGCGAGCACATGGCCGCAAAGCCGAAGATTCGCGACTTCGTGGTTCAATATTCGAAGATGTGGAGCACAGGCGGTCCGCTCGAACGTCGTGGCCTGGTTCCGTTCGGCGGCGCCGACGCGGGTACGGCGACCACGCAGGCGACCGAACTGAAGCCGCTCGATCCGAGCGGCCTCAAGTAAGAGGATTTGGCGGGCGTGATGAGCCTCAGCCTCGCGCTCGTCGCGGTCCTGGCGGTCGCTTTAGCGGCCGGCTGGCTCGGTTTTTCCCGCGCCCGCCGGCTCCGCGCCGCAACGCGCCTGCACTCCTTGCCCGTCTATCACGGCGCTTATGCAGGCCTGTGGGCCGCCATTCCTGCCTTGCTTCTTCTCGCGGCCTGGGCGCCGATGCAATCGAGGCTGGTCGAGCAATCCGTCCTGTCGAGTCCGGAAGGAAGGGCACTTCCCGCTTTCGACATGCAGCGACAGGCGATCCTCGCGGAGGGTCGTGCAATCGCCCATGGCGAGCGGGACCAAGGCTTCAACTCGCAGTCAGCTGCGATTGCTCCGCGCATCCGCAGCGCGGAACAGAAATATGCGATGCTCGGCGGCTTGGTCGCCATCATTGCCGCCATTGCGGCAGGCGCTTTGGCATTCCGGCGAAGCTCTCCCGAATTCCGGGCGCGCACCGGCGTCGAGCGCTGGGTGATGATCATGCTCTTCGCAGCATCGCTGATCGCCATCCTGACCACGCTCGGAATCCTGCTTTCGCTCATGTTCGAAAGCCTCCGCTTCTTCAGGCTCTATCCGGTGACGTCCTTCCTGTTCGGGACGGAATGGAGCCCGCAGACGGCGCTTCGGGCTGATCAGGCGGGATCGTCCGGTGCCTTCGGTTCGATTCCCTTGATGTGGGGTACTTTTTTCATCGGCGCGATAATCGCGATGATCGTTGCGGTGCCCCTGGGCCTCATGAGCGCCATTTATCTAACCCAATATGCGGCGCCTTCGGTCCGCTCGGCGCTGAAGCCGATCCTCGAAATTCTCGCGGGCGTTCCGACTGTCGTTTACGGCTATTTCGCAGCGCTCACGGTCGCACCCGTGGTTCGCGATTTCGGCCTTTCGATCGGAATTTCCTCGGCCAGCAGCGAAAGCGCGCTCGCAGCCGGCCTCGTGATGGGGATCATGATCATTCCGTTCATCAGCTCGATGGCTGACGATTCCATCGCGGCCGTGCCGCAGGCGATGCGCGACGGCAGCCTCGCAATGGGCGCCACAACGTCCGAGACGATCCGCAAGGTACTCCTTCCAGCAGCCCTTCCAGGAGTCATGGGCGGCATTCTGCTGGCAGTTAGCCGGGCAATCGGCGAGACGATGATCGTCGTCATGGCCGCCGGCCTGTCGGCCAATCTGACTCTCAATCCTTTTGCCAGCGTCACGACCGTCACGACGCAAATCGTTCAGCTGCTCACGGGCGACCAGGAATTCGACAGCGCAAAGACCCTCGCGGCCTTTGCCTTGGGTCTGGCCCTGTTCCTGATCACGCTACTCCTGAACCTGATCGCGCTTCAGATCGTGCGTCGATATCGGGAACAATATGAATAGGGCCGTCACTCCAACACGCTGGACCGACCGTGCAATGCGCAAGCGACTCAGCCGGCGCTATCTGGCCGAACATTGGTTCCGCGGCCTGGGGCTTGCGGCGGTCAGCGTCTCGGTGCTGTTCCTCGCCTTTCTGCTCTATTCGATGGCGGCAAAGGGCCTTGGCGGTTTCGTCCATTATGAAGCAAGATTGTCGATCGATTTCGCGAAGACCGACCTGTTTCTCGATCCCGAGGCGCTCCGGGGCCCGGATGCGGCTCGGCTCGTGGCCGGTACAGACCTTGGGGGCGTGATCACGAAGGCGGCGACGATGGCATATGGGCCGAAAGCATCGGATATGTTCAGCGATTCCGCCGTGAATTTGCTTGCCGACGCGATCGTCGAGCAGCCCGATATCCTGAATGGACGAGTTACTCTTTGGCTCCCCGTCTCCAGTAGGGTCGACATTGCCGCCAAGGACAAATCCGATGACGCTTCGGAACGGCTTGTCGCCACGCTGTACCGGCAACACGCACTGAAGCGCACCTTCAACACGCAGTTTCTTAAGGCGTCGGATTCTACGGACCCTTCCGGTGTCGGAGTATGGGGCGCGCTTAAGGGCACTTTCTTCACCATCCTGGTCACGATGGCTCTGGCTTTTCCGGTCGGAGTACTTGCCGCCGTCTATCTCGAGGAATTCGCACCGCGGAATCGGTGGACTGACGCGATCGAGGTTTCGATCAACAATCTCGCCGCCGTGCCCTCAATCATCTTCGGGCTACTTGGCCTTGCCGTGTTCCTGAACGTAATGAATCTGCCGCGGTCGGCGCCGTTGGTTGGCGGAATGACCCTGGCGCTCATGACCATGCCGGTGATCGTCATTGCCGGGCGCAACGCGATCAAGACGGTTCCGCCATCGATTCGGGATGCAGCCCTCGGGATCGGCGCATCCAAGATGCAGGTGACCTTTCATCACGTGCTCCCGCTGGCACTGCCGGGCATCCTCACGGGTACGATCATCGGCATGGCTCGTGCACTTGGCGAGACAGCGCCATTATTGATGATCGGCATGCGCGCCTTCATCGCCGCTCCTCCGTCAGGCATCATGAATCCTGCGACTGCATTGCCGGTTCAGATTTTCCTCTGGTCGGACGAGGTCGACCGCGGGTTCGTCGAGAAGACGAGTGCCGCTATCATCGTCTTGCTGCTGTTCATGCTCCTGATGAATGGCGTCGCGATTTACCTGCGCAACCGGTTCGAGCGCCGCTGGTGATGGATATGAAAGAGAAAATGCCGAGCACTCCAGTGACGCCGATGTCCGCTCCATCCCTGGTGGCGGGCTTTCCGCCTGAGGCGGGCTCTTCTCGGTCCGCAGAGGACGAACCAATGGCGAAGGAGATTGAGATCTTAACGAGCGAGGACGAGGGGAACGCGCCCGGAGCTGACGCTTCGAGCCAGGCGACCGTCGACGACACGCTTGCAGAAGACATCAACTCCAGCCGCCAGCCGAAGATGTGCGCCCACGGGGTGGGCGTATTCTATGGCGAGAAGCGCGCGATCAGTGACGTTTCGATCAAGATCTACGAGGATCTGGTCACGGCCTTCATCGGCCCTTCCGGCTGTGGAAAATCGACTTTCCTCAGGTGCCTCAACCGAATGAACGACACGATCCCGTCCGCGCGAGTGACCGGCCGGATCGACCTCGACAACGAGGACATCACCAGCCCCGACATGGATGTCGTCCAATTGCGCGCTCGCGTCGGGATGGTGTTCCAGAAGCCCAATCCATTCCCGAAGTCGATCTTTGAGAACGTCGCTTATGGGCCGCGAATTCATGGGCTTTCACGGTCGAAGTCGGAACTGGATGAGATCGTCGAGCGGTCGCTGAAGCGCGCGGGCCTTTGGGACGAGGTTAAGGATCGACTACAGGAAAGCGGGACTGCGCTGTCGGGCGGCCAGCAGCAGCGGCTCTGCATCGCGCGCGCGATTGCGGTGAACCCGGAAGTGATCCTGATGGACGAGCCCTGCTCTGCGCTCGATCCGATTGCGACGGCCAAGATTGAGGAGCTGATCCACGAGCTGCGTGGCCGCTACGCGATCGCTATCGTCACCCACAACATGCAGCAGGCTGCGCGGGTGTCGCAGCGCACCGCTTTCTTCCACCTCGGCGAGCTCGTCGAATATGGCAAGACGTCCGAGATATTCACCAATCCGCGTGTGCAACGCACCCAGGATTACATCACCGGCCGTTACGGTTGATCGGAGTTTGATGAATGCAACAGGCTAGCGGACATACGCTCAAAGCATTCGATGAGGACATCGAGCGTCTGCGTGCGCTCATCAGCCAGATGGGCGGTCTCGCAGAACATGCGATCGGTGAAGCCATGCGCTGCTTGATCCAGCGCGACATCGATGGCGCGGAAAGGGTGGTCGAGGACGACAAGAAGCTTGATGCACTGGAAGTCGAGACTGAGCGCCGCGCGGTGCAACTGATCGCATTGAGGGCGCCGATGGCGGGCGACCTTCGCGACGTCGTCGCGGCACTGAAGATTTCCGGCGTGGTCGAACGCATCGGAGATTATGCGAAGAACATCGCCAAGCGCGTCCCACTCCTGGAGAATGTCAGCAAGATCGAGCCGTTGTCGCTCCTTCCTGAAATGGCGCGCATTTCAACAGCGATGGTGCACGACGTGCTCGATGCGTTCGTCGAGCGGGATGCGCAGGCGGCGGTAGCCGTGTGCGAGCGCGACAACGCCGTGGACGATTTCTACGATTCCATCTTTCGTACCTTGCTGACGCACATGATGGAGAATCCCCACAACATCGGCCAGTCCGCGCACCTGCTATTCGTTGCGAAGAACCTGGAGCGTGTCGGCGATCACGCCACCAACATCGCGGAGATGGTCTATTTCGCGGCGACGGGTCAGCACATGCCGGAGCGGATCAGGAATCCTTGGAAGGGATAGGGGCCATGACCAAGAGCCTGCTTCTGGTTGAGGACGATCGCGCTCTTGCCGATCTGGTCGCCTTCCATTTCGAACGCGCCGGCTATGACGTGGTTCGCACCGGCGACGGCGAGGAAGCCCTGATCCTGGTCGACGAGGTCAAACCGGATGTGATCCTGCTCGACTGGATGATCGAGGGCATCAGCGGAATCGAAGTATGCCGCCGGCTTCGGCGCCGGGCGACGACCGCCAACATACCGATCATGATGCTCACCGCCCGCGGGGAGGAGAGCGATCGCATCCGCGGCTTCGAGACCGGAGCGGACGATTATGTGACCAAACCGTTCAGCCCGCGCGAGCTGGTCGCAAGGGTGGGCGCAGTGATGCGCCGAGTCCGGCCTGCGCTGGCCGGAGAACAGCTTGGTTATGCCGACATCGAGATGGACATCAGCAGCCATCGCGTGCGCCGCGGCGGTGAGCCGATCGCCCTGGGGCCGACCGAGTTCCGATTGCTCAAGCATTTCCTCGAGCACCCGGGCCGCGTCTTCTCACGCGAACGGCTGCTCGAAGCGGTGTGGAGTCACGATCCGGACATCGACGCTCGCACCGTCGACGTTCATGTCCGCCGATTGCGCCAGGCGCTCAACACCGGCGCTCGGCCCGACCTCATTCGCACCGTGCGCTCCGCGGGCTACTCGCTCGATTCCGAAGGCTGAAGAATGGCCCCATCGGTTGCCGTTGCAATCGCGTCACCATTCAAAAATCTGCAACACTAGATTCACGGATGTGACCGATGAGGCGTCATATCCCTGTCGCTGACCCCTCCTAGACCTTTGCCATCCGGCCTTGAGAGGCCAGGGGGAAAGGCTGACACAATGACATTCGGAAAGCTGGGCGCGGTTCTCGCCGCTCGTCACTCCATTCAATCCAGTAATTTTCGTGCGCGCTCGCTCATGCTCGGCATGCTGCTGAGCTCGGTCGCGACCGCGGCGGTGGCACAGACGACGCCGTCGAATGGCGCGGTCGTACCTGGCTCGACCAACACGCCGCAGCAGGAGCAGATGAACGCGA
>Ga0070670_100000263_pt1 | contig 46664 bp, 52 predicted proteins | sample KBSS63metaG_FD_64665 | JGI IMG/M metagenome (GOLD analysis project Ga0070670, IMG submission 64665) | Switchgrass rhizosphere microbial communities from Kellogg Biological Station, Michigan, USA - KBS S6-3 metaG | ecosystem: Host-associated > Plants > Roots > Rhizosphere > Soil ... | reverse complement strand
TCATCGCGGCAAGCGACACGAAAAAGATCGCCATTATGGAAAGACTCGACAGCCAGTCAGTCAGCCCGCCGCCGCCCTGCATGCCGTTCGCTCCCTTGCCAGCCCCCGATCAGTTATGTGGAGCAGGCGCTCGACGTGAATTGGGGGATTCCGCAGAACCACTAGGGAACATTCCCTAGTTGCTGGGGGCGCGCGCAATAAATGCAGACGGCTGAGAGCGGTGCTCCAGCCTAGTCAATTTCCCTTATTGCGCGGGGGCCATCCGCGCGGACATCCATTGCGGTGACCTGCTCGCCTTTAGGATCGACGGTGTTACGTGACTATCGATGCCCCGCCAATTCGAAGAACTATCCCACGTTCCATTTGGCAAACCTATGCGGGCTCACGTTACACTGTCCTGTTTTACGCGCTGCTTTCCATGCTCGTTGCCATGCCTGTAGTGAACTTCTTTGGATTGCCTTCCTGGACGATGAAGGGCGTTGTAGCCGCCTGCTTGGTGCTGGCTGTGCTGCCCAACGCCACGAAGCGCAACCAGGCGATCTTTATCGGCACGATCCTCCTGCTGGTCGTAGTCCGCTTTCTTTCCGAGCGCGATGAGGTCCCAATAGATTTCGGCCCGATCCTCGCCCTGTATGCTTTGACCGGCCTGCTCGCTGCCGCCGCCACGTTCCGCTTCGTTGTCCGCTCGGCGGTCGTCGACCACGAAACTGTTTACGCGGCCTTGAGCACCTACCTGCTCGCCGGCCTGTTCTTTGGCGTCCTGTACTCGGCAATCGAATATATGTGGCCGGGCAGCTTCACAGGCCCCGACGAGTTCACCGAGGCCAGCGCCGTCTATTACAGCTTCGTAACGCTCGCGACGCTGGGTTACGGCGATTTCCTGCCGCGAACCGAATTCGCGCGCGGCATAGCGACATTCGAAGTCATCGGCGGTCAGCTGTACCTGGCCGTCATGGTCGCGCGCCTCATCGGAGCGTTCGGCACGACGAAGAGCTAGCCGTTATTCAGCCGCCTGCAGGGTTCCGCCCTTGGATGGAAGCTCCTTGCTCTCAGTGCCCGTCGCAGGCGCACCCACCCAATCGCTGAAGAGCACGTAGCCCACGGCCAGCACTACCGCGCCGATGAACAGGCCGACAAGGCCGAAGGCCATGACGCCGCCGATAACGCCGAGCAATATGATTGGCATCGGAACTTCCAGGCCGTGCCCGATCATCAGAGGTTTCAAAACCGCGTCACTCAGGCCGCCAATGATCGACCAGACAGTGAAGATGATGGCTACGGTCGTCGACTTCACGGCGAAGGCGTACAGAATCGCCGGAAGAACAACGATGATCACGGGGATTTGCACCACACCGAGCGCCATCGCCAGAAGCGACGCCAACCCCGCACCCGGCATTCCGATGGCGAAGAAGCCGACCCCGACCAGCAAGGCTTGAACGAAGGCCACCCCGATGACGCCATTCGCGACCGACTTCACCGTGGCCGCGATGATGTCCATGTAATGCTCGCCGCTCTGCGGGTTACCGGTGATGCGAGCAAAAATCCTGGCGATGTACGCGCGCAACGGCACCGAATAAGCCAGGCAGATCGCCGCAAAGACAATCGCGAGAACGAGCGCCAGTACGGCCACGAACAAACCGGCGGCGATGCCGAGCAGCGTTTTCGTGAAGCCTGCTATCTGGGCTTTGTGCGCCTTGGCGAACGCGGGCATGTCCGTTGAAGCCTGGAGCCACGCTGCATTGGCGCGCTCGCCTACGACCGGAAGTTCTTTTAACCGCGCGGGAGGTGGTGGCACCTCCCGGTCGCCGCTTTGAACCGTGGCAACCACTTCCGGAATCGAGCTGGCCGCGCTGAACGCGGCAATCGCCGTGGGCACAAGCACGAGCGCGGACAAACCAGTCCCGATGATGATTGCGGCCCAACGGGAACTCAAACCGCGTTTGACCATGAGCCTGTCGTGAAGCGGCTTGAAGCAGATGGCGAGGATTATGGTCCAGACCAAGAGCCCCACAAATGGCAGGAGCAGCTGCACGCATAGGGCAATGAGCAGTGCCAGCAGGAACAGCGGTAGGGCCACGTTGACGATCGTCCCGACGCTGGAGCTTCCGATAGCCTTGTCAGTCATGTTCGCTGCCTCCGGCGACTAGCCATCCCTGCTTCGGATATTCAACCCGCGGCGATGATCTAAGGAGGATAACGGCCAAGGAATATCGGGATTGCCCCCAAGGGCCGCGGCCGCCCTGTTTCACTATCAAAGGCCAGCTGGAGGTGGCCTTTTGCTGGTCCGGGCGCGCGCAGTGATGCTCAAGAACTACAACGAAGTAGCGCGGCACTTCGGGTTGAATCCGTACGTCATGCTCGGCCGGGCCGGCCTTCATCCCAGCGCTCTGCAGGATCTCGAGAACTGGGTTCCTGCCGGCCGAATCATGACATTGCTCGACGACTCGGCAAGCCATTCTGGCCACGACGACTTCAGCGTTATCCTCGGGGAATCCCGCACCTTTGGAAGCCTCGGCCCGGTCAGCCTCCTATTGAAGCACGAGGCAACGCTGCGCGACATCATTCAGGCGGTGATCGAATACCGCCAGCTAATCAACGAGCTCGTGCACATCAGGATCAAGGACGACGGCCATAGCGCAATCATCGAATGGGCGCTGGTTCCGGGCCTGCGCAGCACCGAAGCCATCAATCTTCTCGCCACAATCGCCTATCGCGTCCTGGTCGATGGCGCAGGATGCAACTGGCAGCCGGATTGCGTTCACTTCCGGCATTCCACGCCTCAGAATGTTGCGACGTTCAGGCGAGTCTTCCGATGTTCGCTAGAATTCGACAGCTCTTTCGACGGTATCTCGTGCACCTCTCAAAGTCTGGATGCGCCCAACGAATTCGCTGACCCCGAACTCATCGTTCACGCACGTCGATTGCTTGGCCTCATGCCCGGAATTCGCCGGGACGATACCGTAGCCGAGGCGGTCAGGAGCACTATTCCGTTTCTGGTCGCACGCGGTGCCGTCAGCGCAGAAGATGTCGCGGACTGCATCGGCATCCCGGTACGAACGCTGCAAAGAAAACTCAGCAGCGAGGGACATACCTTCGGCGAGATCCTGAACGAAACGCGTCGTGATCTGGCCGTACGCTATTTGCGCAATTCGAATCAGTCGATGACCAGCATTGCGCATCTGACGGGTTACTCCGCGCTCAGTTCATTTACGCGTTGGTTTGCATCCGAGTTCGGATCCTCACCGAGGCGCTGGCGGCAGGTCATGCGCAAGCGCGATGCAATGCATATCCCAATCGCACCTCCGGGGGCGGACCGGGCGAGTGCCGCCTAGAGCGAATAAGCCCACCGTGACGCAGTTTCGCAATTCGCTGTCGTAATTCAGCAAGTCCTGTTGCGGTGACCGGCTAACGTGTCGCGATGTCCGACCCCGTTCGCGCCGAGAATCAAAATTACGCCGGCCCCGAAGTGATCGCCGCCACTGCGTTTCGCATCGAACGCGACTTCCGTGGGCTCGTCGATAACCTCAGGCGAACGATGGAGATGGTTGACCCGTCCGACGACGAACTGCGGGAGCGCTTGGCCAACACCAAGGCTGCGGCCGACCGGGGTCTTCGACTGAGCAAGCTGCTCCTCAGGACGACGCGCCGGCGGCGCGCCTAGCGAGCAACGTTACTGCCAGCGCCGCGGAACAGGATCAGGCTCAGCGCTGCCGACACCACGAAGACGAAGAACGTCGCTACTTGACCTACCATCACTCCGCCAATCGTGATTGGAAAACCGACAAACAAGCGATAGAGCGCAAGAGCCGCAAGGATCAGGAATACGATCGCGCCGGCAAGGGTCGCCATTCGGTAAGTCGACATAGGCTTTCCTTTGTTCCTTCCAGTCTCGACTAAGGTTTGATCGGTGAGAGGGATTTGAGCTCGGACAGTCCGCGAACGCTTGCGCTGGCCCATTGCTCGACCTGGTACCGGAAATCCGCGCGATTGCTCGAGCTCGTCCGCCACGCAGCCATCGTATCGCCAACAATCTTCTGGTCGACCGCGCGTCCGAGAAGGGCGCCGGTCATGGAGTCACGGGCCTCGACGAAGAGCGTCGCCCGGCCGGCTTCCGGAGCGAACGAATAGGACCGCCCCGCTGTCTGCGTGTCAGGCGCGTTCAGCCATATGTTCATTACGCCTGTCCGGACACGCATGACGTCCGGACCAGGTGCATCTACGACGGCATAACCGGCTTTGGTCCAAGCCTGGGAGAATATCTCGGTTGCTGCTTTGACCGCCTTGGTGAGCGCATCTTGCATGTCGCTGTCGGTCACGCGCCCGCTAAGGGATCGGCTGTCGCGATTATAGTCACGCTGCCAGTTCTTCTCGAAAGCCACCTCTGCCGGATCGATCATGACCTTGGTGTACGCCCGAAAATCGGCGCCAGGCTGGAGGTAGACGACATCGAAGCGCTTGGATTTGGTCTGGACGAGCCCGTCCCACGTTGGTGGCGGCTTCGCGATGCTCATCGAGGAAGAGAGAAGCGCAGCGCCTGCGAAAGCGGCTGTTATGAGCCGGCGACCTTCCACTAGAATCTCCATTTCGAAATTCCAGTTCCTGTTCTCGCCGGGCCCGGGCCAAGTCCATCAGCGGAAACCCTGAGTAAGAAGAGCGACAGGAACGCAAGGTGGAGAGCAGCGCTGCAGTCCGCCGGGCTAATGGTTATTCCGTAATATTCCTGAGACGCGCGCGGTGGTAAACTACGCCCATGGACGCCGAGGAACTCACCCAGACCGAGTGGGCGCCGCTAGCCCTGTTGGCCGATGAATTGGCGTCCGTTGTGGACCGCCTTCAGGCGGACTGGCAAACACATGGCGTAATCGATGCAGAGCTCGCCAACCAAGTCCATGACTTGCGCGAAAGAGCCGAAGGCCTGTTTAGCGTCCCGGCCTAATTCTTGGCCGCTGCGCCTCGCATCAACCCGATTAGCCGTGCGCTAAGATCCAGCCCACGCGTTGCTGCGACTCTCGCCTCCTGGAGGTGAGCTCTCGCGCTCTTGTCCGAACTGGGGACGTTGGAGAGCTGGCGTTCGAGAATCGAAACGAGCGCCATGAAATCGGTGTGAATCGATTCGACAGCTGCCGCAGTATCATCCGAATGACGTGCAAAGGAATGATCTGGAACGCTTGTATACTCGTCCATGCCACCTCGGTCGTGCCGTATACTTGATGCAGAAACGACTGCAGGCACGCTTCCATCGATCGCATTATTAAGGGCACCCTTAACGGCGGACGAACGGCGTTCGACATTCCGCCTAGCTTCCGCGGCAAATCGGTAGCTCGTTCTGCAGAGTGTCCCGAGCGGATCGCCCCGGGGTAATGACTAGGCCGCTCAGGGGGTTTTCCCGATTACCCGCCGCAGGTCCGCGACATACCCAAATCCTTCGATTGACTGCCACTCGAAGGAGCTCAGGAAATGCGTAACCGGGGAATTCATCTGATGATCGCCACCGCGGGTGCAGCACTCCTGTACTGTACTCCTGCCTCTTCAGAGCCGCGTCAAATCCAGGGTATCGTCGTCACCAATCAAAACGGCCAGCTGACGATCAAGACGCCGGCCGGCAACCAGACACTCAGCCTCTCGGCGGATGCGCGCATCCGTTCGATCTCCGGGCCGCTTGGAGGCCAGAAGGAGGTGGTGCCGGCAACATCGCTCCTGCCCGGTCTCCCGGTTACCGTCGAAGGCGACGATGCCAGCGGCCAATTCGTAGTCACCGAGGTCGACTACAAGGCGAAGGACTACAAAACGGCCGCGCAGATCCAGGCTGGAGTCGAAGAGACGGCACGGCGCAGCGAAGAGATGAGGAGCGCCTATTCAAAGATGGGCGAGTGGGATGTTCGCGCTGAAGAGAACATCTACTTCAAGTCAGGAAGCGCCGTCGTGTCCGCTGCCGACAAGCAGAAGCTCCTCAAGCTCGCCGAGAATGCCGCAGGCATCAAAGGCTATGTGATCTCTGTACTCGGCTATGCCGATCCTACGGGAAATAAGGCCGCGAACCAGCAGCTCAGCAACCGGCGCGCCCAGACGGTCATCAATTATATCAAGCAAAGCGGCAAGGTCCTGCCCGGACGCGTTCTCGGCGCTTCGGCCATGGGGCAGATGAACATTCCGATCGAGAAGTCGGATGCCTCTGCAATGCAGGGCGCGAGGAAAGTGACGGTTCGCGTGCTGACCAGCGCGGCGCATCTGCAGAACTGAGAAGAAGCGAAGGCCCGCACTTGGGGTATTAAAAGAGCGGGCCTTCACAACACGAGGGCTGCAACGCGCCCATGACTTCACGACCGGCTTGAGGGCGCTGGCCGCGATGAGCGGCCCGCATAGCCGCAAGATGCAGAGCAATTTTTTCGGATCATCCGCCGGGCTTAGCAACAGGCGCCATCGGCGACGCGAACAGGCGAGGTCCGCAGAGCTGCTTGGAGGGGATGAACGTCCGCGGACCTCGCTTGAGGCCGTTCAGGCGCAATCGGGAGGGTTGCGCCGAGCTTGCCTCGGGCTGCGGATACTTCGAGTCGGGTAGTCGGTCCTATCCGGACAATCTCGTACCGGACGAGCGGACAACCTTAGCCTCGGAAGGCGAGGAAAGCCTGATTGAGCGGCTTCGTTTCGGGCAGGATGTACACAACCCCGGCAGTGTCCTTGAACAACGGGCGAACGACATTGCCGTAAAAAGCCTTGGGCACGTTGATGCAGCCGTACGTGATTCGGTTGTCCTCAGGCGTAGGTGACTTCAGCCGCCTCAGCCTCTGCTCCTTCTTGTTCCCGGTTACCACGGGATGGAGCGAAATCGACGTGTGATAGTCGACCCAAAGGACGCGTTCGTGGCCTCGCGCCCACCCGAACTTGGCAACGAACCTGCCGGCGGGCGTGGTGCGTTCTTCAGGACTGATTTCCGACAGTTCGCGATCACCGACGCCCGGACTGGAATCGTCGCCGGCGGTCGATCCCAGAAGCGCGGGCGTCTTGCCGACGAATTGCCCGGCCGCGTCGAACAGGAACACCTCGGCGCCGACTTTGTCGATTACCATGAAGGGCAGGTCGCCATTATCACGGCTTGAGATCACCCAGTTGGTGACCCGGGTGACGTCGGCGGACGGAGCGTCGGTCGCTGCGTCGATGGGAGCGAGTGGATCCGCCGACTTCGGAGAGTGAGCTTCAGCGAGCGTGTCGAGCGGAGCAAGCGGATCGGCCGGCTGTGCGACGGCCGCTGTCGAAGCCAATAAAACCACTGTTGCGAGAGCGGCCTTTCGGACCGCCGCGCGAGTACCAATAACCAAGTCTGCTACCTCAACCTCTGACATGTCGCGACCGCGGAGTCCGACGGAGAATTATCGCCGACGAACTCCGCGGCGAAACGATCAGTTCCGAGGCTTCTTGGAAGCGAGTTGCTGCTCGATGCCGTCCACACGGGAGGTCAGCTGGTCAAGTCGCTGGTTGGCCTGCTGTGCAGCGCCTGCGGCAGACTGAGCCGTCGCGTTGGCCTGCTGCGCAGTCTGGTCAACAGTGTTCACCCGGGCCTCGAGCGCACTGACGCGATCGTTCACCGTTGCGATGTGCTTGTCGACATAGTCCTCGGTTGCGCAACCGCTGAGGCTGAGGCCACCAACGATGACCAGGCCAGCAGTCGCGATGCTCTTACTTAGCAAGGGCATATCTCACTCCCTCTCTCTTTCTTGGGCCTCGCCGGGCTGACGACTTGGCCGCCGTATAATCACCGCCCCAGACACAGCCGATTTTTGGCGGCTAACCGCGCTTATCTCTCGCTGCGGCGAATTTTCATTAGGAAGAATCCCGGAGGGAGACCTGCGGACTTTACCGATGCCGCCACATCTCAGACGACCCGCACTGGGGTCGCTCGCTTCATACTCTCAGCGCCGCGGCAGCTTCCGATTCCCGTTTCAAGTTGCGCGCGAGCTGGCTCATTCCATTGAGATACTGCGGCGGGACGTGGACGTCGCGATAGTCGAGCTGGGCCGCGGCACGCAGCGTCCAGAAAGGATCAATAAGGTGCGGGCGAGCAAGCGCGACGAGATCGGCGCGGCCCGCCGCGAGGATCGAATTGGCATGGTCCGGCTCATAGATGTTGCCGACCGCCATGGTCGCGAGGCGCGCTTCGTTGCGCAGCCTGTCGCTGAACGGCGCCTGGAACATTCGGCCGTAGACCGGTTGTGCTCCGGTCCAGGTTTGACCCGCCGAAACGTCGATCAGGTCGGCGCCCTCGCGAGCGAACGCCTCGCCAATCCCAACCGCCTCCTGCGGCGTGACGCCCTGATCGCCAGCCCAGTCTGTCGCAGAGATTCGCACCGACATCGGCTTGTCGGAAGGCCACGCGGCCCGCATCGCCGCGAAAACCTCGAGCGGATAGCGCAGCCGGTTCTCAAGGGTCCCGCCATATTCGTCGGTCCGCTTGTTCTGGAGCGGCGTGAGGAAGCCTGAAAGCAAATAACCGTGCGCGGCGTGCAACTCGATCATGTCGAAACCGGCTTCGACGCCCATCCGTACGGCAGCGACGAACTCGTCTCGCACCTTGTCCATGTCGGTGCGGGTCATCGGCTTCGGCACCTGATTGACCGGCGACCAGGCAACGTCGCTTGCCGCCATCACCGGCCAGTTGCCGTCTGGCAGGGGCGCATTGTCCTCTTCCCAGCCGACCCGCGTAGAGCCCTTCGACCCTGAGTGGCCGAGCTGGAGGCAGATCTTCGCCCTGGAATTTGCGTGGACGAAATCGACGATGCGCTTCCACGCGGCGACGTGATCCGCATTCCACATTCCGGTGCAGCCGGGACTGATCCGTCCCTCGGGCGACACGCAGGTCATCTCGGTAAAGACGAGGCCCGCACCGCCCAAGGCGCGCTCGCTGTAATGGACGAAGTGGAAGTCGTTCGGCGTGCCGCCGACTGCCGAGTACATCGCCATGGGCGATACCGTTATGCGGTTCTCGACTTGCATTTCGCGCATTTTGAACGGCGCGAACATCGGCGGTGCTGTCTTGTTCGAGCGACCGTCGGTCGCGCGCTTCCAGAACCAGCGCTCGACCCCCTCCAGCCATTCGCGGTCGCGAAGGCGAAGGTTCTCGTGACTGATGCGCTGGCTTCGCGTCAGCAGCGAATAAGCGAACTGAAGCGGTTCGAAATGCGTGTAACGCTCGAGCGTCTCGAACCATTCGGTCGAGTTGCGCGCGCTGTTCTGCAGTTTGAGCACTTCGAGGTTCCGCTCAGCGACATATTCGTCCATCGCGGCTTCGAGGCTCAAGCCCGGGCGATTGAGGACCTCGGCGAGCTTGATGGCATCTTCGAGCGCCAGCTTCGTTCCACTGCCGACCGAGAAATGCGCCGTGTGCGCCGCGTCCCCGAGCAAGATGACGTTGCCTGCGTTCCAGCGCTCGCACTTGATGCGGCGGAAGTTAAGCCAAGCGGCAGAGCCGCGCAGATGCGTTGCATTCGATTGCAACGAATGGCCGTCGAGGTACTTCGCGAAGAGCTTCTCGCACGTTGCGATCGCCTCGGCCTGATCCATCCGGTCGAAGCCGAAGCTACGCCACGTGTCTTCAGAACACTCTACGATGAAGGTCGAGCAGTCTGGCGCGAAGCGATAGGCGTGCGCCCAGATCCAGCCGTGCTCTGTCTTCTCAAACGCGAAGGTGAAGGCATCGAACACCTTGCTAGTGCCGAGCCAGACGAATTTGTTCGCGCGCACGTCGACGTCCACGCCGAAGGCGTCGGTGTGCGCATCGCGGAACCGTGAATTGATGCCGTCCGAAGCGATTACGAGATCATAGTCGCGCCATTTGGGATCGTCTGGATCGCACTCGGACTCGAAGTGGATTTTGATCCCCAGCTCACGCGCGCGGTCCTGCAGGATTTCGAGCAGCCGCTTGCGGCCGATCCCGATGAAGCCGTGACCGCCGGATGTGATGCACTCGCCTCCAAAGTGGACGTCGATGTCGTCCCAATGGGCGAACTCTTCGGTGATCGTCTTCGCGGATTCAGGATCGTTGGCGGTGATGTTCTCGACCGTGAGGTCGGAGAAGACCACGCCCCATCCGAAGGTCACGCCGGGTGCGTTGCGCTCGAAAATCCCGATCTCATGCGACGGGTCGCGCAGCTTCATCGAGATCGCGAAATAAAGCCCGGCAGGGCCTGCGCCGACACATGCGATCCTCACGGCAGCGCCGCCCGAAGTTCGCCAATTTCACTCCTCAACGCGCGAGCAGACCGGTGGCTTTCTCCGCAGTCCTTCAAGATCAAGTCGCGAGACCGCATTCCAGCAGCATGGCACAGCAGAGTGTCCGTAGGACAGTCGGAATGTCTGCTTGGGTCGAAATTGGACGTTTGCCAACACCGTCGCGTTATCGACCGGCATTCTTCTTCTTGCGAACGACAAGGGGTGGTCGCGTGTCCTCAGTATCGGACGCGGCTTGCAGCTGCTGCGCACGCGTAATGTAGAGTTCGGCCATGGCGGAATGGCGACCCTTCGCTTCCTCGTTCAAAGCTCGAACCGCAGCGAGCTTTTCGCGGGCCGCTTGCCGCATCAGAAAATGGACGCTCGGGACCACATACGCCTCCCGGAAAAAAGCCTATCGTTCGGGAAGGTAGCGGGGGCAGGTTAACGCTGCGTAGCGGTCGCGATCGTCGCAGACGCATGTCCACTTGGGTGGAAGCGCGGTGAGCGCATCCACAAACTCTATCGCGCTGTCTACGGTCTGCCATGGGTCGGAGGCTGCCAAATGTCGGCTCAATCCTCCGGCGCTACGGTCACGCAGAGACCGTCAAGATCATCCGTCACCTTGATCTGGCACGAAAGGCGGCTGTTCGGCTGGCGCCAGTCGGAGAATGCGAGGATGGTTTCCTCGTCGCCCTGGGTCGGCGGAAGGCGGTTCACCCAGTCTTCCGCGACATAGACGTGGCAGGTGCCGCAGCTCGCGCAGCCGCCGCAAATCGCCTGGATCTGCCCCGACTTGCGGATGTTGAGCATGAGTGAGCGCCCGATGCGTGCGTCAATCGCTTGGGTTGTTCCGTCCCGACGTGTGAGCCAGACTCTTGGCATAACTGCGCTCAGTACGCTTCTGCTTCGATAGCGGAAAGGAAGTCGTCGATCGCTCGGTTGAAGTCCTCCGGCTTGTCGAGATTGGCGAGGTGGGATGCGCCTGGGATGATGTGCAACGCCGACCCCGGAATGAGGCCTACGAGCTCTTCGGACAGCGCCGGCGGGGTGATCGCATCCTCGTCGCCGCAAATGACCAGGGTGGGCACGGCGATCGCAGATGCGCGATCGCGCTGATCGGCAAGCCAAACGGCGCGCGCACCAACCCGATAGGCCCGGGGATCGATCGCAGCCATGGTGTTGATGACGTCGGCGCGGACGGCCGGATCCTCCAAGGCCATCAGGGCTCCGATGCGCGCTTGAGCAAGGCCCCGCATGTCATGGCTGGCAGCGGTTGAGCGGTCGTAGATCGCCTGACCTTGTGGGTGGACGGCGAAACTGTCGGCAATGATCAGCGAAGCGCAGCGATCCGGCGCTGCCGCGTTCATGGCGATCGCGATGACGCCGCCGAGCGACAGTCCGCAGATGTGCGCCTTCTCGACCCCGAGCGAGTCCAGCGCGGCGAGTATCGCAGCCGCAAAGTCCTCTCGAGTCGCGTCGGCTCGGAACTCGCTCTCGCCGTAACCGGGATAGTCGAACGCGAGCGCTCGGCGACTGTCGCCGAACTGGTCGAGCTGGGGCTGCCACACGGATTTGTCGGAGCCGACTCCATGCAGGAAAATGATGGGCGTCCCGTGCCCTGACCAGATGTCGATCAGACCTATGCGTCCCAGTGCAGTATCGATGCTTGCCATAAGTGCGGACTGGAGTGCGGGGCAGCGATTGGCAAGATTACGATTCGCTTGCGAAACGGTTCAGCCGCCGCTCATCTCACGAGGCGCATTCACGGCCCAACTTCAGTTGCCGAGGTTTGGCCATGCGTACCTTTCTCATCGCCGTGCTTCTCGCCGGCGTTGCTTTACCAGCGCTCGCTGCGCGTCCTAATGACGACGATCGCACTGAGCGTCATCACGAGCGCGCCGATCGCTCAGAGACGCTCGAATCCTCGCCGAAGCAGGAGCGTTCCGCGGAGCGTCCGCAGCACAGTGTCGAGCAGCGTCATGAAAGCTCTGGCAATTCCGGAGGAGCCTTGCAGAGCTCCGCTGGGAATGTCCGATCTCGCGAGAACAGCCCGATCCAGACGGTCGAGCAAGTCCACGGACGTGAGGTGAGCATTCCAGTCCGCGAGTCTCACGAACATCAACAGGCCGGCGAGGCGGGCGGAAACAGCCGTCCGCATAACTTCGAACCGAAAGAGGTGCGCGCTCCTCGCGGTCAGCGCGAGGCCCTGTCCGTGGGACAGCCGTCGGGCGAGACGGTCCGAAACTGGCGCTCGCACGAACGGAACGGCGATAGAGAAGGCGCCAGCATCGAGGAGCGAAACCTGCGTCGTCCTCCCGCAGGCTCAAGCAGCGGGGATCTCGTCCAGTCGAGACATCCCGTTCCGCGTGTCTTCGAGCCTGCCGAGCGGCGGGTCAGCCGGAAGCCCGTGTTCGGAACCGAGCCGCCTGCGCCGCAGACTGCAACCTCACGCCAAGCGCATGCCGCCCGTCACTGGAACGCCGATTGGCGACACGACAACCGCTACGATTGGAAGAAGTGGCGGCATCATCACCGGTCGAGCTTCCACTTCGGCAGCTACTATGACCCGTTCGGCTGGGATTACATGCGGTACGGGATCGGCTGGCGATTGTGGCCGAGCTATTATCGCAGCAATTTCTGGCTGAACGACCCGTGGCAGTACCGGCTTCCGCCCGCCTACGGGCCGTATCGCTGGGTTCGCTACTACAACGACGCTCTCTTGGTGAACATCTACACCGGGCAGGTGCTCGACGTGGAGTATAACTTCTTCTGGTGATCAGGCGGCCGGCGCGTCGGTGCCAGTCAACTCGACGAACGGGGCGAACTTCGCCTCGCGCTTCACGAAGTGGGTCTCGTAGCGCCGAACGGCGGATGACGAGGTCAGCAACGCGTCGGCTGCAGCGTTGAAGTCCGCCATGCTTGCACAATCGAAGAGCGCGAGCAGGTCATGCGGGCCGGCGATCTCGTAGAGGAACTGCACGCATGGCGCGGCATTCAACCGCTGCTCCAGCGCTGCCTTGCCCTTGAGATCGGCATGCTCCGCGAGCTGGATAAGGACGATGGCACGCAGCCTTCGCTCGGTTAGCCGATGCGACAGCAGGGCGACGGTGCGCGCAATCACCCCCTCGGCACGCAGCCGACGCAGCCGCCTTGCTATTGCGGACGGCGACAAAGCGACGCGTTCCGCGAGCGCATCCGCAGTCTGCGCGTCGTTGCGCTGGATCTCGTTGAGCAGCGCCGCGTCGAATTGATCGAGCATGCTCCGATCGTGCCAAATTTTGGCGTGGGTTGCATCTCTTTTGCGGCTCATTGGCAAATTGATCTCGGGGCCTTGCTTATTCATCCGGATGAAAGGCGAGTCCCGACCAAATCCACGCGATTTCGTATGAAGGGGTTTCGTAATGACCGGAGTTAATCTTGGGCGGGTTGCCGCGGTTTTCCTGCTGTCTGCGGCCATGACCTACACGCCGTTAAATGCGCAGACGGCTTCGGCGGAAGCCGCTGCGGCAGCGGCGGCCGACCTCCAGGTTGAAACGGGTGAAGGGCGCGCAGTCGCCCTGAAGCTCGCCGACGACCTCGTCAGTTCGTTCGTCTTCCGTGACAAGGCCGAGGACTATGCAGCGATGTTGAGAAAGAACGCGGCTGCCGGTCGTTACGACGGAGGGACGCGAGGCCAGCTCGCAAAGTTGCTGACCGAGGATCTCCTCGCGGTGCACAAGGACGGGCATCTGCACGTTGCCATTGCCGAGCCTCAGGAACGGGGCGCCGGCGCTCGGGGGCCCATTGCTCGCAAGTTCCCGCCCTTGATCCAGTCGGCCAAGACCATTGCTCCGGGGATTGGATACATTCGATTTTCGGCTTTCTTCGGAACTGACGAAGAGATGGCCGGCGTTCGTAAATGGCTTGCCGAAAACCGCGACGCGAAGGCACTCATCTTCGATCTGCGCAACCACCACGGCGGCGGCCTCGCGGAGCAGGATGCGATTTTCTCCTACATTTACGGTGCCAAAACTCCGCTCGTGAAAATGGCCATTTCGAAAGCCATCTACGACGCAGGCGGATCGCCGCTGCAGGCCGGACCCACGCTGGCCGTGGCGAGCGAGGGCGACAAGATGGTCGCGACGCATAGCGCTATCCCCGGCGAGAAGACGGCGCTACGAAACGCGAAGATCTATCTGCTCGTTTCGAACAAGACGGCCTCGGCCGCGGAGCATTTCGCACTGGCACTGAAGTCGACCGGGCGGGCCGTTTTGATCGGCGAGCCGACGACGGGCGCAAATCACTTCGGCGGAAGCAGGTCCTTGAATGACCATTTCGACGTCTGGATGCCTGTTGGCCGCACCTACGACATCAAGAGCGGCAAAGATTGGGAGGGAGACGGAATCGCCCCGGATATCGCAGTCGATCCGAAGGACGCGCTCGTCTTCGCGCTCGAAAAGGCCGGGGTAGCGCACGATGTGGCGGTAAGGCTCGATGCCGCGGAGGTCCCTGCGGAACCCGTTCATGCCGAGAAGCTTCGCTCGCGCTGATCATGCCGTTCGCCGAAATTTGGCAGCCCAGCTATCGAATCTGCACGAAATTCCACCCTCAACAGGCGTAAAATAGACGTGAAGGAGAGTGCAGCCATGCATTTGCGAAAGCTGCTTGTCCTGGCGACACTCTGCTGGGTTGCACCCCTATCGGCCCAGCAGCGTGCGTCGCCTGCGCCTGCGATCGAGAGAGGCTGGGCTTGTCCGCACGAGCTCGAGCCGAAGGCGATCATGATCTCTGCACGAACTCCGGTCGGTGAGGTTCCGCTCGAGACGAGCCGCCGCTTTTACCTGCCCTAGCCGGACAGGGCTTCGGCAATCAGCCGCCGGCTGTTGTCTATTCCGTAGAGCGCGATGAAGCTGCCCATGCGCGGTCCCTGAGAGGAGCCGAGCAGTGTTTCGTAAAGTGCCTGAAACCATCCGCGCAGGGATTCAAACGGATGCCGCTTGCCGACCTCAAAGACGATGTTCTGTATGGCTTCGCCGTCCGCGTTTGCGGGTAGCTTGGCCAACTCATCGTCGAGATCCTTGAGAGCCTCCACTTCCGTTTCGGTCGCCGGACGGCGCTTGAGCGTCGGGACGACGAAGTCACGCGCGTAGTTCGCGGCGAGCCCAATCAGCTCGTCCAGCTCCGGGTGCGTCTCCGGCGACGTGCCCGGCGCATAGCGCTGCACGAAGCGCCACGCTGTCTCCTTGTCATGAACCCCCGGCAGGCTGGCGAGGTTGAGGAGGAGGCCGTAGGTTAGCGGCAGGCTCTGCGGCTCCGGCACCTTTCCGTTGTGGATGTGGTGCACGGGATTGCCGAGCTTCTGTTCGATCGGCTGGTTTGGATAGTTTCCGCGGAACTGCCAATATTCGTCCACGGCTCGCGGGATGAGGCCGAGGTGCAGGCTCTTCGCCTTCTTCGGCTCGCGGTAGATGTAGAAGGCGAGGCTGGGTTCGCTTCCGTAGCGAAGCCATTCCTCGAGGCTAAGGCCGTTGCCCTTGGACTTCGAGATCTTCTCGCCCTTCTCGTCGAGGAACATCTCATAATTGAAACCCTCCGGCGGACGGCCGCCGAGGACGCGTGCGATCTTGGACGACTGAATGACACTGTCGATCAGGTCCTTGCCGGCCATCTCATAATCGACGCCGAGCGCGACCCAGCGAGCAGCCCAGTCGACCTTCCACTGGAGCTTCGCCTGCCCGCCGAGCGCCGACTGCTCGACGCGGCCTTCCTCATCATCGAAGGCGATCATGCCCGTTTCGGCATCGACGACTTCGACAGGCACCTGCAGCACTTTGCCCGATGAGGGCGACAGGGGCAGGATAGGCGAATAGGTCTGGCGGCGTTCCTCGCGAAGCGTCGGAAGCATCACACCCATCACTCCGTCCCAGTTGCGCAGGATGGAGCGAATGGCCTCGTCGAAACGGCCGCTCGTGTAGCAATCGGTCGCCGACAGGAACTCGTAGTCGAAGCCGAAGCGGTCGAGGAAATGCCGAAGCATCGCATTATTGTGATGCGCGAAGCTCTCGTGGCTCCCGAACGGATCGGGGATCTGCGTCAACGGCTTGCCGAGATGTGCGCTGAGCATCTCCTGCTCCGGCACATTGTCCGGCACCTTCCTGAGGCCATCCATATCGTCACTGAAGGCAATGAGTCGTGTCGGTGCTCCGCCGCTCAGTTCCTCGTACGCCTGGCGGACGAAGGTGGTCCGCGCGACTTCGTTGAACGTGCCGATGTGGGGAAGGCCCGACGGCCCGTAGCCCGTCTCGAAGACTATCGGTTCGCGGCCCGGCTTACCATCCGGCCACCGCTTAAGGAGCTTGCGCGCCTCTTCGTACGGCCAAGCCTTTGAAGCCAATGCGGCGGAAAGAATATCGTCGGCGGCCAAATTCGTTGCTCTTCTGTTCTCGTCGCGTAAGTGTCTGGAGATGGCCGCTCCTTTGCCTCTTCCAGCGCTTCACGCAACCCACGCGGGCATATGGATCGCTTCCCGCGAGGACAGCGAGAGCCGCGAGGCCGGCCGGGGCGAGGCCATCGCACGCGCCGCAGAGACCCCTCATATCATCCTGAACGCCCCGCTTGTTGGGCAACGGCTTGGATATCCCGAGCTGTCGGGGCTTGATCTCCTGGAGCTGTTTGCATTCGTGCATCCTGCACGGTTCGCAGTACCGACAGTATCCGGCATGTGCCGGGCGCTTGGGTTGGAACCGCCGCAAGAGGAGGTGGATGCTGCTGCGAAACTCCAATCGGTCGCCGCAGCATTGCTTGAAACGCTCGAGTCGCCGCACTGGAAGGAACGGGAAGGCGCCTGGACGTCCAACCAGTCGCTGGCGCGCATGGGTTGGGGCTGGGCCCCGCTAATCGCTGCGCGGCTTGCCCGGCCGGAGCGTGGCGAGCGCATGCTCTTCTCACGGCTGAAGCAGTGGGAAGAGTCTGCCGACCGTCCTCCACCGCGTACCATCCTTGTCGATCCAGCCGCTGCGCGGGATCAGCTCCGGAAGTTGGCCGGCGCGAGGTCGGAGCCGCGAGCGGGCCAGACGGCGATGGCTGAGGAAACGGCAGCCATCTTCGCGCCCCGTCGCCAGAAGGATGCGCCCAACATGCTTCTTGCGGAGGCAGGGACGGGGATCGGCAAGACGCTCGCCTATTTGTCACCCGCATCGCTTTGGTCGGAGGCGTCGGGCGGAACGGTTTGGGTGTCGACGTTTACCAAGGCCCTGCAGCGGCAGCTCGACGCGGAAGGACCACGACTCTTTCCGCAAGCGGAGGAGCGCGCGCGTCGCATCGTAGTGCGCAAAGGCCGTGAAAATTATCTTTGCCTGCTGAATCTCGAGGATGCGCTTCAGGGCGCTTTTTCCGGCCGGGCAGCGATCCTCGCTCAACTGATCGGGCGATGGGCCGCATACAGCAAGGACGGTGATATGGTTGGCGGCGACTTGCCCGGATGGCTACCGAGCCTATTCCGAAGAGCGGGCGCGACCGCGCTTACCGATCGACGCGGGGAATGCGTCTATGCCGGCTGCCCTCACTATCGCCGCTGCTTCATCGAGCGTGCGGAGCGCGCAGGGCGCGAGGCCGACATCGTCATCGCGAACCATGCCCTGGTAATGATCAACGCGGCGCGGGCACGAGAAGACGCGCCTCAGCGGATCGTCTTCGACGAGGGGCATCATCTGTTCGATGCGGCGGACTCGACCTTCGGCGTCACGTTCGGCGGTCAGGACGCGATCGAGATGCGGCGCTGGATCGTCGGACCCGAAGGCAAGTCCCGAGGACGGCGTCGCGGGCTCGCGGCGCGGCTGATGGACGTCGCCTCCTATGACGATGAAGGCGCGCAGTCTCTCGATGCAGCTATGGAGGCGGCGCGAGCGCTGCCATCCGACGGCTGGCTCCAGCGCGTCGTCGAGGGTTCGCCGTTCGGACCGATCGAGGCCTTGTTGTCCGAAGTTCGAGGCATGGTCTACGCCCGCGCCAAGGCACAGGATGCGGGTTACGGTCTTGAGACGGAGCTCGCCGAACCCGACGGCGCCCTGGTCGCCGCCGCTGCAAGAGCGCTCGAAGCGCTGGAATTCTTGCTCAAACCCCTTTCTGCCCTCAGCCGACGGCTTGAGGCGGTGTTGGCGGATGCTCCGGACTGGCTCGATTCGCAGGCCCGAGCCCGTGTGGACGGGGCGATCAACGGCTTGGCGTGGCGGCGGGAGATTCTCTCGGCTTGGATCGCCTTGCTGGCGCGTATCGGCGGTTCCGCCGATCCGGAGTTCGTTGACTGGCTGGCCATCGATCGCGCCGAGGGCCGGGAATATGATGTCGCGATCCATAGGCACTGGCTCGATCCGACCAAGCCGCTGGCGGGCGCGGTGCTTCGGCAGGCGCATGGCGTCCTTGTCACTTCAGCGACGCTTCGCGGCGGCGAGGGAAGCTGGACCCACGCCGAGGCCCGGACTGGGGCGGCTCACCTCGACTGCAGCGTCGATCGTTTCGAGGCGGATAGCCCCTTCGATTATTCATCCTGCTCCGAAGTGCTGGTCGTCACCGACGTGAAGCAGGGTGACCTAGCTGCGCTCGCAGGGGCGTACGCACGCCTGATCGAAGCGGCAGGGGGCGGCACCCTCGGTCTATTCACGGCGATCCAGCGCCTAAAGACGGTCCACTCGCGCATCGCAGATCGCCTTGCCCGGGCGGGCCTGCCCCTACTCGCGCAGCATGTAGATCCAATCGATCCTGGAACGCTGGTCGACATCTTTCGCGACGACCCGCGTGCGTCGCTACTCGGAACTGACGCACTGCGCGACGGCGTGGATGTGCCCGGCGAGTCGCTGCGGCTTGTTGTGATGGAACGCGTGCCCTGGCCGCGACCCACAGTTTTGCACGCGGCGCGGCGAATGGCTGGGGGCGGCAGCGCATATGACGATGCCGTCGTGCGCGCGAGGCTCGCGCAGGCATTCGGACGGCTGATCCGCCGGGAAGGCGATCACGGAACTTTCATAATTTTGTCAGCTGCAATGCCCTCGCGATTGCTATCGGCATTTCCGGCGGGGGTGCCGATAAAGCGCGTGCCGCTGGACGAGGCCATTGCGCACGTCGCCGCTGGGAGGGCACGGGAACTCGCGCCGGTTTCGGAGCTGGTGAAATGAGATGCTTATACGTGCTTCGGCACGCGAAGTCCGACTGGGCCGATTCTTCTCTAAGGGATTTTGATCGTCCCCTGAACGATCGCGGCCGCAAGGCTGCCAGAACGATCGGGAAGGAGTTGAGAAAGCGGAAGATCAAGCCGGATCTCGTCCTGTCGAGCCCCGCTGAACGAGCGAAACAAACCTTGGAGCGGGTCCAGGATGCGCACGGAGCGCCATTCGAGGTGACCGAAGATCGCCGCATCTATCTGGCTGAGCCGGACGTCTTGGTCGACCTGGTTCAAAGCGCGCCGGATGAGGCGAAGCGTTTGATGATCGTCGGACACAATCCTGGCTTGCAGGAACTGGTGCTTGCCCTGGCAACTCCCGGCGAACTGCGGGACGAAGCAGCCGAGAAATTCCCGACGGCAGCCCTTGCGGAGATCCGCTTCGAAGCCAAGAGTTGGCGCGATATCGCACCCGGGAAGGGGTTGCTCGAAATGCTTCTAAGGCCGCGCGACCTCTAGTCTGCGACGAGGCTCGCGAGCTGGTTCCGCAGAGCCTTGAGGCGACTTACATCGATCGCTTGTGGAGATGGCTTCGCTGCGAGCGGCGGCGCCGGGGTCCGCATGACTTCCGGAATGTCCTGCGATGCTTCCTTGCTCCGGAGCAATTTCTGAACGCCGCGTACCGTATAGCCTTCGCTATTGAGCAGGCGATGGATCGTTCGCGCAAGATCCACGTCCGCGGGTCGATAGTAACGCCGATTGCCGGCACGCTGCAGCGGCCGAAGCTGCGGGAACTTCGTTTCCCAATAGCGCAGGATGTGCTGCGCGACGCCGAGCTCTGCCGAAAGCTCGCCAATCGTCTTGAAGGCTCCCGGATCCTTTGCGCCGGTCGCCACAGCCGTGCCTATCTCGCGATCCGGTCGCGCATGATCTGGCTCGCCCGGAACGTCATGACCCGGCGCGGCGCAATCGCGACCTCGATCCCCGTCTTAGGGTTGCGACCGACACGCTGTCCCTTGTCGCGAAGGATGAAGCTTCCGAAGCCGGAGATCTTCACGTTCTGGCCTTCGGACAAAGCATGGCACATGTGGTGCAGGACGCGCTCGACCAGCTGCGCGGACTCAGCGCGAGAAAGACCGAGCTTGTTGTGAACGACGTCCGCCAGGTCGGCGCGCGTCAGGGTTCCCCCTAATCCTGCTTCCTTGCTCATCCGTGCGATGCCGAGGTCGGCCATCTGCTTCTCCCGCTCTAAACGCCGCAATCCCCCGATGCGGCACATTACAGTTGCGTAACGGAATCCGGTCCTGTCGGCAATGCGACATTTTGACCCGTTTTCCTAATAAATTCAATACCTGAGGACTGCCGCCCCCCAAGTGAAACCACCCCCCATGGCCTCCAGCACAACGATATCGCCACGCTTGATTCGTCCATCCTTCACCGCGGCGTCCAGCGCAAGAGGTACTGACGCCGCCGAAGTGTTCGCATGCCGGTCGACGGTAACCACTACCTTTTCCGACGGAAGGCCCAGTTTTTTCGCTGTAGCGTCGAGGATGCGGGCATTCGCCTGGTGAGGCACAACCCAGTCGACGTCGCTCGCTGTCAGGTCGGTGGCGCCGAGCACCTCGTTCATCACCTCTGCGAGGTTCACGACCGCATGACGGAAGACCTCGCGGCCTTTCATGCGCAACTTGCCGACCGTTCCGGTCGTAGACGGACCGCCATCGACGAACAGAAGGTCATTGTGGCGTCCGTCGGCGTGAAGCTTCGTCGCGAGAATGCCGCGATCGCCTTCCTCGGCGCGCAGCACGAGGGCGCCGGCGCCGTCGCCGAACAAAACGCAGGTGGTGCGATCCTCCCAGTCGAGGATCCGGCTGAACGTCTCGGCACCGATCACCAGTGCCGTTCGGCCGTTTCCGGCGCGAAGCATGGCGTCGGCAACGGTCACCGCATAAAGGAAGCCCGTGCAGACCGCATGCACGTCGAAAGCAACGCAATCGTTGATCCCCAATGCCGCCTGAACCTTCGTGGCGGACGAAGGAAACGTCTGGTCCGGCGTCGCCGTTGCGAGGACGATGAGATCGACCTCCGTTGCGGGGATCCCGGCATTGTCGAGCGCCTCCCGGGCGGCCTCAGTCGCGAGGCTGGCCGTCGTCTCCCCATCGCCCGCAATGTAGCGGCTGCGAATCCCGGTACGCGCGATGATCCATTCGTCGGAGGTATCGACCTGCTGTGCCAACTCGGCATTGTCGACGCGTCGGGCAGGTAGAGCGGAACCGGTTCCAGCAACAACGGAACGGATGGTCACTGGGCAGCCTCGTTGAAAGCGTGAGCGCGGAAATTGTCGAGGTCCTCGCCGATCTTCCTCGTGATGTCGTTGCAAACCATGCTGGCCGCGACTTCGATGGCGTTTGCGAAGCCCTTTGGGTTGGCGCCGCCGTGGCTCTTCACCACAAGCCCGTTGAGGCCAAGGAAAACCGCGCCGTTGTGGTTGTTTGGATCGAGGTGGTGCTTGAGAAGGTTGAGCGCGGGCTTGGACAGCGCGAACCCGGCCTTTGACCGGAGCGAGCTCTTGAATGCCCGGCGAAGAAGGTCCGTGACGAAGCGCGCAGTGCCCTCTGCCGTCTTCAGTGCGATATTCCCGGAGAAGCCATCGGTGACGACGACGTCGACATTTCCGCGCGATAGCTGGTCGCCTTCGACGAAGCCATCGAACCGCAGCGGTAGGTAGTCAGCCTCACGAAGGAGAGCGGCCGCGGCCTTAAGCTCATCGGTCCCCTTCAACTCCTCCGTTCCGATGTTGAGAAGCTTCACGCGTGGCTTCGAGATGCTGAGCACGGTGCGGGCGTAGGCCGATCCCATGACTGCGAACTGGACCAGATTCTGAGCGTCGCACTCGGTATTCGCGCCCAGATCGAGCATGACGCAATCTTGGTCGCCAAGGGTTGGAAGCAAAGCGGCAAGGGCGGGGCGATCGATGCCCGGCATAGTGCGCAACGCGAGCTTGGACATGGCCATCAGCGCGCCCGTGTTGCCGCCGGAGACGGCCGCGTCGGCCTGACCGTCCTTCACCGCATTGATCGCGAGACCCATCGATGTCGTCTTGGCCCGGCGGATCGCCTGGCTTGGCTTTTCCGTCGAGGCGATAGATTCGGGCGTGTGGCAGACGGTGATTTCGGGGCCGAGTTTGCCGTGCTTTGCAAGCTCGGCACGGATCAGCTGCTCTTCGCCAAAAACCAGGAATTGCAATGTCTTGTCACGACGCCACGCGCGAGCGATCCCGGCGACGATTGCCGCCGGACCGGTGTCACCTCCCATTGCGTCGATCGCGATCCGCGGGCCTGCGTTCATCGCTGTCAGCCCCGCGCCTCCCGTCCGGCTCAGGCCTCGGTCGAAGTGATCTCGCGGCCGTTATAATGACCGCAAGCCTGGCACAGGTTGTGCGGCAGCTTCAGCTCGCCGCAGTTCGGGCATTCCTGAAACGTAGTCGCCTTCAGCGCATGGTGGCTGCGGCGCATGTTCCGCTTGGACGGCGAAGTTTTTCTCTTAGGGACAGCCATTCCGGCACCTTCAAAATTCAGCAATAAAAATTGCGACGATCTGCGCCTTCTCGGCGGGGCAAACCCGCGGCGGCGGCCGGATCGTCGCGAACCGGGCGCTCCTATAGCGAAAAGAGACGCGAGCGCAAGGCGCTGAGGTTACTAGCGCCCGGCAAGCCGTCGGAAGTGATAGCGCCCGCGTAAGGGCGAGGCGCGGTAGGAGTGCCCGGACGTACAGGTTACGTCGAAGACGCCTGCCGCACCTTCCACGGCGGCCGTCGAGGCGACTTGGCCGCAGGGATAGCCAATGCGTCCGATCGTTCGCGCAATGACGGCGTTCGGAAGCGGCATCCTCGCGGCTGTTGCAACGGGTGCCGATTCTACGCCCGCTTGTTCCATCTCCAGCTCACGCTGCTTTTGCTCGAGGATCGTCACTTCCGCTTCCTGCTTCTCCGGCAACGTGATCTCGAAAGGCGGTCGCGTCACATTCTTTCGCGCCTTCGGCCTAGCCGCCGACGGTTGGGGCTGGAAAGCGGCGATTGAGGCGACCTCCGCGGGTTCCGGCGCAATGGTCCGTGGATGTGCTTTGGCCGAGGGGACTTTGACGGTCACCGAATCATTGTCGTTCCCGGCTTCCCATCCTGTCCATGCGCCGACTCCAATGGCGAGGACGAGCGCGCCCGCTACCGCGGCAGGGAGCCTCCAGTCCATGGAAGCGTGCTTCGCGTCATGCGCGCGCTCAGCAAAGAGGCGAGAGAGGGCGTTGCTCGTCTCAGGCTCGGGCCTCGGCTTCTTCGGCGATGACGGCTGTCGGAGTTCCGCTGTCATCGGCCTGGGGGTCGCGTCGGATTCTCTCCGGGCCGGCGTGACCGGCTGATGCAGCAGTGCGGTGGCGGATGGCGCGGTTCTCGGTTGAGGACGCGCCTCCTGCTTCGGCACGGGCGATGCTCGCAGGGCACGTGGGGCCTCCAACCGATCTACCAGTCTTGGAGATTTCTTATCGAGGAACTGCGCGCCTTCTACCCGACCGGCGAGCGAGAGGGCGGGCTTCGGCTTCGGATGGAGGCCAAGAGAAGTATCGTATGCTTTGCGCTTGTCGGGATCGCGCAGCGTCTCATAGGCAATGGTGACCTCGGCCAGGCTTCCGAAGGGACGTGGTTCGCTAAGTTCTTTGGTGAATGCGTGAGCGATTTGGTCGGCGCTCGCCGACGGGCCAAGGCCCAGAACTTGATAATAGTTTGGCCGCGATTTGACCGCACTCGCCATTTGTGATCCCTCCCGCACGAGCTCGATCGCCCGACTCTAAGTGCCGAAAGCTTCTATGCTTTTCCGCGGAAATCCAGTTCGGAACGTCGCGCTGGAAGGGCAGTCAATCTTTACCAGTGGCCGATTGCATGCGGATTAAACGGAGGCTCCGGCCGCCAGAACTTTGTCCCCGACGAGGGGATTGGTCGCGCGCTCGTGGGCGAACGTCGACATCGGCCCATGGCCTGGCACGAATGCGGTGTCGCCGCCCATCGGCCAAAGGCGCTTAGTGATCGACTCGATCAGCTGCTGGTGATTGCCCATCGGAAAGTCCCAGCGCCCGATCGAGCCCTTGAACAAAACGTCTCCCACGATCGCCAGATTCGATTCCGGATGGTGAAAGACGACGTGGCCGGGCGTGTGACCCGGGCAATGGCGCACGTTCAAGGTCAATTCGCCGAAGCTCACGGTGTCGCCATCCTCAAGCCAGCGGGACGGCTCGAACGGATTGCCGTTGATTCCATACTTTGGGCCCTCAGTGCCCAGCTTCTCGATCCAGAAGCGGTCGGCTTCGTGAGGTCCTTCGATCTCGACGCCCAGCTCTTCGGCAAAAATCCCGGCCGACCCGCAATGATCGATGTGGCCGTGCGTCAGCAGGATCTTCTCGATCGTCACGCCCGCTTGCTGAGCCGCAGCCTTCAGCCGCGGCAGATCCCCGCCCGGGTCGGTGAAGGTGCCGCGCATCGTCTTCGTGCACCATAGCAGAGTGCAATTCTGCTGTAGCGGAGTGACTGGAATAATCGCGGCGTGGAGCGGGGCGTTCATCCGCCTGACTTGGGTTCGCCAGCGGCGAGCGGCAAGGTCGCCAGCGAGGGGGACTCATCCTTCATGGACGCCGAGACGGCCTCTGCCCGACGGAGGACCCGCAGGATGTTGCCTCCGGCCAGCTTTGCGAGGTCGCCGTCACTCCATCCGCGACGGATCAACTCGGCGAAGATCAAGGGATAGCCGCCCACGCTGTTCATCCCGGCCGGCGACTGATCAAAAGGAATGCCGTCCAGGTCCCCCCCGAGACCGACATGATCGTGCCCTGCGACCTTGACGATATGCTCGATATGGTCGGCAATCAGTCCGACATCGGCAGTCGGGGCAGGGTGAGCTGCATCCCACGCCTTAAGCGCTGCGTCACGCTTGTCCGGCTGGCCGGTCAGAAGCGATTTCAAACGCGCTTCTTCGGCAGACCGGGTCGCATTCCACTGGCGGAACGGCTCCGACAGATAGCCGGTGTAGAAGTTCACCATCACGACGCCGCCGTTCGCCGGGAGCATCGCAAGAACTTCGTCGGGCACGTTGCGTGGGTGGTCTTCCAGAGCGCGCGCATTGCTGTGGGAGAAGATGACCGGAGCCTTCGAGACTTCGATCGCATCCTTCATCGTGTCGGGCGAGACGTGAGCGAGGTCGACCAGCATGCCGATACGGTTCATCTCATGCACGACGGCACGGCCGAAATCGTTGAGCCCGCCATATTTAGGATCGTCGGTTGCGCTGTCCGCGAAGTCGTTGGTCGCGAAGTGGGTAAGGGTCATGTAGCGCGCGCCGAGCCGGTAGAACTGGCGGAGCGCGGCCATGGAACCTCCCATCTGGTGTCCGCCCTCGACTCCCATCACCGACGCGATCTTGCCCTTGCGATGGATTCGCTCGAAATCCGCCGCGGTGGACGCAAGCTCGAGGTCGTTGGGATAGGCTTTGACGAGCCGGGTGATGATGTCGATCTGCTCCAGCGTCTGGCGGATGGCCTCGTCGCCATGGACGCTGGCGTCGATATAGACTGACCAGAACTGTCCGCCCACGCGCCCCTCATGGAGGCGCGCCATGTCGGTCATCATGGGATTGGGCTGTCGCTTGTCGGAGCCGCTGGCGAGGCCCTCGACGCTCATCTTGTAATTGTCGCGTACCTGCTCGGCGATGTCGTTATGCCCGTCGATCAGCGGGGTCTTCGTGAGGATCCGGTCGATCCTTTTCTGCACGGCCGGTGAAATGGTTTGGGCGAGCGTCGGCGCGGTTAGCGAACCGATCGCGGCGGCGAGGAGGAGCCTGCGGATCATTGTCATGGGGACGAATGTCTATGGGCGAACAATCGTGCGCGCAATCTGCGCTTGTCCTCGCGCTCCCGGCGGTGGATGAAGGCCGAAATGAGCGCCGATTTGTCCGTCACCATGCAATTCGATCCCGAAGAGGGCATCGCCGATCTCGAAACCCATCTGGACCAGTTGAAGCGTGAAGCCGACGCGGGCGGCTTCCGGTTCGATCACCATGCGGCCCGCAACGAATTGCAGGCGGCCACTTTCGGAAAGCGGCAGCGGGCAACGGCCCGGCTCGTTCTTTCGCCCACTGGAGCGATGGCGATAGAGGTGAAGCCTATTTAAGCTTTAGGCAGCGATCGGAAAGCGCAGCATCCTGTCGGAGAGGGGGACGAGTGCCGAAGCACCGATCCCGACTTGCTTCATTATTGCCGGATGCGAGGCATCGAGCCCGCCTGTGAGCGAGCCGAAAGCCGGGAGGATGAGCTTGGTCGCCGACGCGACGAAGCAGCGGCGGGAAACATGCCGCCCCCGCATGTTCACCCTGAGCTTCGGATGGAAGTGGCCGGAGATTTCCGGTCGCGCGTCATCGCGAACCGCCTCGTGTCGCAGAACCACTCCTGCGACCTCGGCCTCTTCGACGAGCGTGCCGCCGCAATGATCGGCGAAGCCTGGATCGTGGTTGCCGACGATCCAGGTCCAGTCGAGCTTGTCGGTCATAGAACTGAGTAGCGAGCGGGCCTGGTCAGGCAGCCGGTCGCAGCCAAAACGGTCGTGGAAGCTGTCGCCGAGGCAGTAGAGGCGGGTCACGCCAGTCGCCTCAACCAGTTCAATCAGCGCGGTCAGGGTTGCGACCGAATCGTAAGGCGGAAGGAACTGGCCGAGCCTTGCGAACCAGCTCGCCTTTTCGAGGTGCAGGTCGGCGACCAGCAACGCACTTTGCGCGGGCCAGTGAAGTGCGCCTTCGGGCGAGGCAACGAACGTTTCGCCTGCGAACGAAAAGGGAACCATGACTTTGATTTAGACCAGTCGCGTCAAGGCTCAAGATGCAGAATGTGATCTCGCAGGGCCCGCGCGTCGTGAAGCGCATTGTGCGGCACCTTGCTGTTCGCCGCAGTGCTGAAATTGCTCATCGGGACGAGCCGGAAGGTGACGCGCCGGACGTCGATCATGTCGCCTTCGCCCGTGATCATCAGGTTGCAGAAGTGGGTGATGTCTTCGGGCCAGTCGGCATAAATCAGAGGCTCCCCATCATGCCGCAGATATCGTTCGAGGGCATGAGCCGCGTCGCCTCGGCTGAGCCTCGGGCACGACAATTGCTCGGGCACTGCGTCGAGATAGGGCACGACGTGGCGCTCCACCCACTCGACGATCGGCCCGTCGGTCTTCAGCGTGAGATAAAGCTCGTCGCCATCGTCAGGGACGAGGCCAAGGCTGATAAGCTCGCCGCCGAAACCGTTATATTCCGTGTCCAGGAAATAGCGCACGCAACGGGGTTAGCGATGCGGACGCGATCGGCCAATGCTGGACAGTCGAGGCGGATGCCGCAATTCTCGCCACAAAAGGGGGAGAATCTTGCGATGCGCATTGCGAGCATGGCGGCTGCGGCTGCCTTGATCACGACATCTGCGGTGCCGGTCCAAGCGGAGACGCCGAACCGGACACAGCTCGCAGCGGCGGTTAAGGCCGAGCACGACGCCAACCTGAAGCGTCTTCGCAATTGGATCGCGCTTCCGACGATCGCCGCGCAGAAGGAGAACGTCGACAAGGGCGCGGATTACATGCGACAGCTCCTGCTCGATTCAGGATTCCAGCATGCCAAGGTCGTGCCGACCAGTGGCGTGCCTGGCGTGTTCGCAACGCTTGATGCAGGCGCTCCGACGACGCTCGGCATCTACTTCATGTACGACGTGAAGCATTACGATCCTGCCGAATGGTCTTCACCCCCGCTTGAAGGAAAACTGGTCGACCGCGCTCAGGGCAAGGCAATCGTCGGGCGTGGCGCAGTCAATCAGAAGGGTCCGGAAATCGCTTTCCTGGCCGCGATCCGCGCCTTCAAAGCGACGGGGCGAAAGCTTCCGGTGAACCTTGTCCTCGTCGCCGAGGGAGAGGAAGAAATCGGCTCACCGAATTTCCACGAGCTCATTGCCGATCCGGAAGTCCTGGCCGCAATGAAAAAGGCCAAGGGCGTCTTCATTCCGGGCGCCGGTCAGGAGCCGACCGGTTCGACCACAGTCGAACTCGGCGCAAAGGGTGTCGTCGAGCTGCAGCTGATCTCGAGCGGGAAGTCGTGGGGGAGAGGGCCGGAGAAGGACATCCATTCGAGCCTTCATGCGAGCGTCGACAGCCCGGTCTGGCGATTGGTCCAGGCGCTGAACACGCTCGTCGGTCCCGACGGCCACACACCGGCGATCGAGGGATGGTTCGAGCATGTGAAACCACTGACCGAGCGTCAGAAAGAGATCATCGCCGACGGCGTTTCGAAGACCAATGAGGCCGAGGTCAAGAAGCAATACGGCATCAAGCACTGGATCGGCGACGAGGACTTCCTGACCAGTCAGCTGCGGCTCGCTTCGCAACCGACGGTGAACATCCAGGGTCTCGTAGCGGGTTATATGGGACCGGGCGGGAAGACGGTCCTTCCCGGCCGCGCCGAGGCGAAGCTCGACCTCAGGCTCGTGCCTGACATGACCAAGGAAGAAGCGGTCGCGAAGCTCAAGGCGCATCTCGCCAGGCACGGCTTCTCCGACGTCGTCGTCAACGTCAGTGGTGGGTACAGCCCGACGCAGACAGACGAGAACAGCTTGCTCGTACAAACGCAGATCAGCGCGTTGAAGAAGGCGGGAATCGAATATTCGCTACTCCCGCGTTCCGCCGGATCATGGCCGGGAGTGACCTTCACTGGTCCGCCGCTTGGCCTTCCGGCGGTCGGTTTCGGTATCGGCATCGGCGGCGGTGCGCACGCTCCGGACGAATGGTTCCTGATCGACAGTAAGGATCCGAAGCTCGCCGGGCTGGACGAATCGGCGATGTTCTTCGCCGATTATCTGTACGAGCTGGCCGCCGCGGCGCGCTAGTTCGGTTGGGGGACGCAGGCGTCCGTCGGCAGCGGGCGCCCCTTGCGGCAGCGCTCGGCCATCAAACGAGCCTGCTTGCCGCGCTCCTCCTCCTGCTTGCGAAGCTCGCGGCCGCGCTTCTCGTCGGCTTCCGACTGGCTGGTCGTCGCAGCATCCACGCCGGCTGAGGCGACCTTCACCGGCAAGATCGCGACGTCGACGGCCGTCTTGGCGACGGTTCCGACGACGCAGCCCGAAAGCATGAACGGCAATGACATTGCGAACGCGTATGATTTCATTCGCTTAGCTTGGCAGCAGGAGTCCTGCTGGGCAATGAATGCCCACCTCAATCGCGCATCGCTTGGTCGGCCAATTCCTGCGCCTGGACGAGAAGAGTGGCATCGGCCTCCGCGCCCGGCGGAAGCGCCTCGCGACCGACGATGACCATCAGCGGCACGGCCATGGGCGTGATTCGGTCCGTCTCGACGTGCAGCATCGTCGCCGATGCGCGGTCGACGAGACGCACGAGGCGGCCGAGTTCGGTCATTCGTGCGCGGGCATCGTCCCATGCTGCGCGAAGGAGGAGATGCCCCGGCTCGTAGCGTCGGAGAACATCGTAGATGAGGTCGGTGGAGAAGCTGACCTGGCGTCCGCTCTTCTTCTTGCCGGGGTGGTGCCGTTCAACGAGGCCACCGATCACCGCCACCTCGCGGAATGCAGTTTTGAGCAGGAGGCTTTGCTCGACCCAGTCGATGAATTCCTGCTCGAGAATATCGGGAGAGAAGAGCGCCTGTGGATCGCGGATCGGCTCGAGCCCGTAGCAGGCGAGGCCATAGTCGTTGGCAACGAAGCCAAGCGGCTTCAGGCCTGCATTCTCCATCCGCCGAGTGATCAGCATTCCGAGCGACTGGTGGGCGTTCCAGCCTTCGAAGCTGTAGGCCACCATGTAGTGCAATTTCTCGTGCTCGAACGTCTCCACGAGCAATTGCTGCGGCTCGGGGATGACGGACCGGCGTTCCTGCACTTCCAGCCATTCACGCACGTCGTCGGGGAAACGGTGCCAGTCGTTGCGGTCGGCAAGCATGTGGCGGACGCGATTTGCCAAGTGCGTCGACATGGACATGCGCTGCCCGCCGTAGGTCACGATGCGCGCTTGCTTTGAGGAGGCGCGGACGATGACGTCCGTGTCCTTGAACTGCTCGACCTCGAGGCTCAGTCCTGAGAAGAAGAAATGGTCGCCGACAGTGAGGGTCGAGGCATAGCCCTCCTCGATGGTTCCAAGCTTGCGGCCGTTGCGGAAGCGGACGGTCAGCAGCGGCTGCTCGACGATCACGCCGGCATTGAGGCGGTGCTGCTGCGCGATCTGCGGCCGGGCGATGCGCCATCGGCCATCGCCTTCTGGAACAAGACGGCGGAAACGGTCGTAGGCCTTGAGAGCGTAACCGCCCGTGGCGATGAAATTTAGGACTTCTGTGAAGGTCTCGTCCTTGAGGCCGGCGTAGGGTGCCGCGGAGCGAATCTCCACGAGCAGCTCGGCTTCGTCGAACGGTGCGGCGACGGCCATGGCGAGAATGTGCTGGGCGAGGACGTCGAGCGTTCCGGGCCGGAAGGTCTCTGGATCGAGCTCGCCGTCGTCGATCGCATCAAGCGCGGCGCGGGCTTCGAGATATTCGAAGCGGTTGCCGGGCACGACAGTGCCTTCGCTGGGCTCGTCGAGCCGGTGGTTGGCTCGGCCGATGCGCTGCAGCAGGCGCGACGAACCCTTGGGCGCGCCCATCTGGACGACCAGGTCGACGTCTCCCCAGTCGATGCCGAGGTCGAGGCTGGCCGTCGCGACGAGCCCGCGAAGCCTGCCCGCGGCCATCGCAGCTTCGACCTTGCGCCGCGCTTCCTGAGCGAGGCTGCCATGGTGGATTCCGATCGGCAGCGCCTTGTCGTTAACCGCCCAAAGGTCCTGGAAAATCAATTCAGCCAAGCTTCGCGTGTTGCAGAAGACGAGCGTGGTCTTGTGCCGCTCGATAAGGTCCATGACCTCGCGCGCGGCGTGGCGGCCGGAATGCCCGCCCCAAGGGATTCGGCCTTCCGGAATGAGGATCGAGAGGTGCGGCTCGGCGCCCGGATCGCCGATTACGAGATCGACCTCGTCCATGTCCGCATCCGGCGCCAGCCAGCTGCGATAGGCGTCCGGATCGCTGATCGTGGCCGACAGTCCAACGCGGCGGAGGGCGGGCGCAATCTTCTGCAGTCGAGACATCGAAAGCGAGAGGAGGTCGCCCCGCTTTTCCTTGGCGAAGCCGTGAAGCTCGTCGACGACGATGGTCCGCAAATTATCGAAAAGAGTGAAGCTGTCCGGATAGCTAAGCAAAAGGCTCAGCGATTCCGGAGTGGTCAGCAGGACCTGTGGCGGCCGGACGCGCTGCCGCGCCTTCCGATCGGACGGCGTGTCGCCCGTGCGCGTCTCCACCCGGATGGGCAAGCCCATTTCCTCGATAGGGCCGAGCAGGTTGCGCTGGACGTCGACCGCCAGAGCTTTCAGCGGCGAGATGTAGAGGGTGTGCAGGCCATCGCCGGGGTTCCCGGCCAGCTCGCAGATCGTCGGCAGGAAGCCGGCAAGTGTCTTACCGGAACCCGTCGCCGCAACGAGCAACGCACTCCTTCCGGCGTGAGCCAGCTCCAGCATTTCGAGCTGGTGACGGCGCGGCGCCCAGCCGCGGTCCGCGAACCAGCTGCTTACGACTTCGGGAAGATCGCGCGCTCCGCTCAGCGGTCGTCAGTCCCCTCGCGGCGCATCTGCTCTTCCTGTGCATAGGCGTCGCGGGTGGCCCGCTCGGTGACGCTCTCCGGCGCCTCGCCGCTCCGGCGGCGGCTGCGAAGTACGACCCAGATCAGAAGGACCAGAAGGACGATGGGACCGACGATTTCCATCAGTCCAAGCAGCGTTTCGTCCATGAAGCTTTTCTCCCACGTATTGTCTCGGGGGAACTCTACGGTTCCTCGCCTATATAGCTCCCGATGGCGCGCCTCGGTTCCTGGATAGAGCCTTTTCCGGAGGGCATCTACGTTCGTCCGGCGGATGCGTGGATCGATCCCTCGCAGCCGAAGGAACGCGCTCTCGTCACGCACGGCCATTCCGATCATGCCCGGGGCGGGCACTCAAAAGTGTGGGCGACGCCCGAAACGCTGGCGATCATGGCAACTCGTTACGGGGAGCAGAACGGCGAGCCGGTCGGCTATGGCGAAACCTTCCGCCTGGGCGATGTCGACGTGCGTTTCGTCCCTGCGGGGCATGTCCTCGGATCGGCGCAGATCGTGCTAGAGCATGCCAGCGAGCGGATCGTGGTGTCCGGCGACTACAAGCGCCGAGAGGATCCGACCTGCGCTCCGTTCGAGCCGGTGCCGTGCGATATCTTCATCACCGAAGCGACCTTCGGCCTTCCCGTCTTCCGCCATCCGGATACGGGCAGTGAGATTGATCGCCTGCTGCATCGGCTGCACTCGGACCCTACTCGGTGCGTGCTTGTCGGCGCCTATGCGCTCGGCAAGGCGCAGCGGGTGATTACGGAGCTGAGGCGGCGCGGTCACGAACAGCCGATCTACTATCACGGAGCGGTCGAGCGACTTTGCCGGCTGTACGAGGAGCTTGGCGTCTCACTCGGCGAGATGCGGCATTGTGCAGGTGTGCCCAAGCAGGAGATGGCAGGCCACATCGTCATCGCTCCGCCGTCGGCGCTCAACGACCGCTGGTCGCGGCGCCTGCCCGATCCGGTGACCGCGATGGCATCGGGGTGGATGCGCATCCGTCAGCGCGCGCGGCAGTCGAACATCGAGCTGCCGCTTGTGATCTCCGACCATGCCGACTGGGACGAGCTGACTTGCACCATCAAGGAGCTGGCCCCGCGGGAGGTGTGGATCACTCATGGGCGAGAGGAGGCACTGAAGCACTGGTGCATGCTCCACCAGATCAAGGCGCGCGAGCTCAACCTTGTCGGCTACGAGGACGAGGACGAGTGAGCAGCTGCCCGCCGGAAGAGCAGGCCCGATGCGACGAAGGCAAATAAAAAGATTCCGGTCCCGAGCGCTTCGCGTGAAGCCGGAACCCAAATTTCATCCGTGGGTCGCATCTCCGCGATGATGAATGCGGCGGCCAAGGCAATGGCGGTCGCGAACATGGCGTGGGCCATTCCCGGGCTACGCAAGCGGGCGACGCCCGCGCCCACGATGCCAACCAGGAGCGCGAGGAAGAAGAGCTGATTGGCTGGATTATCCTCGCTGCCGACGATCCCGACTGCAAGGTTCGTCCAAGTCACGAGGAATGCGCTGAGCAGCGCAACCCCAAACCCGGCGCGATAGGATGGAAGGGGCGAAAGCCTGACCGCCAGCTCGAACAATCCGCCCACGGTCGCGAGCATGATGCCCCAGACGATGAAGTCGCTTGTGGTCCAGTTCACATCCCGAGTGAATTGCATGGCGATGAGCGGCAGGACCAGCAAGGCGGCCGCTACACTCCATCCGATCAGCCGCAATAGGTTCCGGCCCTCTTCGCGTGCGATCTGTCCGTTCAATGCCATGGTCTTGCCTCCGTGCATGGATGTGGCTTCAAGAGTGCCGCCGTTGCCGCTGAGAGGCATGAGCGAGACGTGAGGATTTGCTGAAAAATGACCGACGGCACATTCCACTTCGAAGGTTTTTCGCTCGATGAGCCGAACCGGCAGCTCCTTGGATCAGATGGCCCGGTTGAGCTGAACGGCCGCTATTTCGATGCACTGGCGCTTCTGGTTCGTGAGCAGGGCAGGCTCGTTCCGAAGACCCGCTTTCTGGACGAAATCTGGCGGGGAATTCCAGTGACCGACGAAGCGCTGACGCAGTGCATCAAGACGCTGCGCAGGCAGCTCGGCGACGACGCCTCCAGCCCTCGCTTCATCGAGACCGTGCCGAAGCACGGTTATCGCTTCATCGCCCCTGTTGCGTCGGATCGGGCAGAGCCGGCGCGGGCTCCGGCTCGGCGGAGCGAAACTTCGCGGGAGTTCATGATCCTCGGCGCTGCGGGGACAGCCGGGGGAACCGTTGCGGGGATCGTCGGCGGACTTTTCTACGGATTTGCCGGAGCGGCGCAGGGGATGGGCGCAATCTCGGTCCTGCTGGTGCTGGTCGCGATCACCAGCGTGGTTGCTTTCCTCGGCGGACTGGGGGTTTCATTCGGAATCGCCGCTGCGCGCTTCGCTTCGTACCGGCCATGGCAATGGTGCATCATCGGAGGAGCGTTCGGCGGCTTGCTCGTGGGCGCAATCGTGAAGCTGCTCGGGCTCGACGCGTTCAACCTGCTTTTTGGCCAGTCTCCCGGGGACATCACCGGTCCAGCGGAAGGCGGACTGCTTGGAGCCGCAATCGGTTTAGCCGCCTGGCTCGCGATCTGGAGATCCGGCGAGCCGCGCTTGCGCCGAGGAATGGCGATGGCCGCTTTGGCTGGAGGCAGTGCCGGAATCATCATTGCGCTGCTGGGCCGGCCGATGATGGGCGGGAGCCTCGCTCTCCTCGCCGAAAGTTTTCCCGGGTCACGCCTCCGGATCGATGCAGTCGGCAGTCTGTTCGGCGAGAGCAGCTTTGGCCCGGTCACCCACATCGTCACGTCCGCGCTGGAAGGAGCCTTGTTCAGCGGCTGCCTAATCGGTGCAATGATCGTCGCATGGCGGCGGCCCCACTTCATTCCGCGAATGAGGTTGCCCTAGCCTAGCCCGCGTGGCAGCTTCCGCGCCGTCGACAGCCGAGTCTCGTTGTCGTCGCGTGCACGGTGCGGGGGCGAGTGCATGAAAGCGCAAGACGTGGAACGCGGCGGAGAGCCGCGATGATCTTCAATTCGCTGACCTTCCTGGTCTTCTTTGCGCTCGTCCTGGCGATGCACAATGCGCCTTTCTTCAGCTGGCAGCAGAAGAAGATCAATCTGCTGCTTGCGTCCTATTTGTTCTACGCGGCCTGGAATCCGCCTTTCGTGATCCTCCTTTGGCTCTCCACCGTCGTCGATTGGTGGGCAGCGCAGTGGATGGTTCGAGCGAAGCAGGAGCACACCCGGAAGGCCTGGATGCTCATCTCGGTCGTCGTGAACATCGGGATGCTCGGCTACTTCAAATATGGCGGCTTCCTGCTCGATAATTTCGTTCAGCTCGCCGCCTCGCTGGGCGTGAATTACCAGCCGCCCAAGTGGGATATCGTCCTGCCAGTCGGCATAAGCTTCTACACTTTCGCGACCTTGTCATACACGCTCGACGTCTACCTGCGGCGAGCGAAACCTGCGCAGCACTTCCTCGACTACGCGCTCTTCGTGACGTTCTTCCCGCATCTGGTCGCAGGGCCGATCATGCGACCTACGGAGCTGGTGCCTCAGTTCGCGAACACGCGGCGAGCGACTGCGCACCAATTGTTCTTCGGCCTTTCGCTGATGATCCTCGGCCTGTTTCAGAAGGTTGTGCTGGCCGACGGCTTCCTCGGCCCGGTCGTGGAAAAGGTCTATGACGCGCATGAAGGCGTTCCCATGGCGCTCGACGCCTGGGTCGCAACCCTTGCCTTCAGTGGACAGATTTTCTGTGACTTCGCGGGCTATTCGACGACCGCAATCGGCGTCGCGATGTGCCTGGGCTTTGCGATGCCCGACAACTTCCGCTTCCCTTACGCGGCAATCGGCTTCTCCGATTTCTGGCGACGATGGCACATCACATTATCGAGCTGGCTTCGCGACTATCTTTACATCCCGCTTGGGGGCAATCGGCACGGGCCTGCGCGCACCTACACGGCGCTTATGGGGACCATGCTTCTCGGCGGTCTGTGGCACGGCGCCGCATGGACGTTCGTCGTCTGGGGCGGCCTTCACGGTACTTATCTCGCTGTCGAACGCTGGCTCAGGTCGCGTTTTGCGGGGTGGAGGCCGGGGCCAGCCGCGATCATCGGGCTTGGCTTGCTGACCTATGTCCTCATCAACATCACCTGGGTCTTCTTCCGCGCGAAGACCTTCCCCCACGCCGCGTCCATGCTCCAATCGATGGCAGGCCTGGCCGTCAAACCAATCCCGATGATCGCGCTTTTGCCGATGATCTACGCGATGGTCATCGTGGGTGGGATCGTCGGAACGCATTGGTGGATGCGTGACAAGACGCTCGAGATCGCAATCGAGCGGACCCCCGCATGGCTTGTCGGGGGACTTCTTGCGGTCATGTCCGTCGCGGTCGTCGCAGAACAGGGGAAAGGCAGTGCCTTTATCTATTTCCAGTTCTGAGCGGAGCGATCCGACCCCTCGCGGCGTCGTTCAAAAGGAGGGCGCGCTTCCTGCCGGTCTGCGCCTGACCGCGTCGGACCGGCCGGGGCAGGCACAGCCCGTCCCCACCCGAGACGTGCCGAGCCAGCCGTGGGGCATGATCATGCTGGGCGTCGTTGCGGGACTGTTGATCGGCACGGTCGCGCTGGAAGTGAATGCACGGGAGAACATCGGCCTTCACGCTGGCGACATCGACAATAGCGAGGTCAGCTGGACGAACGAGAAGCTTCGGGCGGCCGGTGCGCCGGCGGCGATCGTCGGCGACTCCCGAATCCTCTTCGACACGGATCTAAACCGCTTCGAAGCCCTGACCGGGGTGCGGCCGATCCAGCTTGCCATCCACGGCACCAGCGCTCTCACACTTCTTGAGAACATGGCCGACGACAAGGACTTCAAAGGCGTGCTGATCGTGGGCCTCGCCGACACGATGTTCTTCCAGCCCTTCGATGGCTACGGCGGCTATGTTCACAAGTTCAAAGAGTATCGCTCGCCCTACAGGATCGCTTCGAACGAGATCGATCACGTCCTGCAGCGCAGACTTGCGTTCCTCGATTCCAATTACCGGCTGAGCGTCGTTGCCCACCGGCTCGATCCGGATTTTCGTCCGGGCGTCGAAGGACCGATGGATGATATCTGGAAGCTTCAGGAGGTCGGCGAGCACCGGCAGACATGGATGTGGGACCGCGTTGAATATGATCCCGCCTGGCGCGCACGGACGCGCTGGGCATGGAAGGGCTTCAAGGAGAAGTTCCCGTTCACGCCGGAGCTGATCGCTAAGGGCCAGGGACGGGCCAAGGCGGCGGTGGACAAGATCAGGTCGCGCGGCGGCGACGTCGTGTTCATCCGCCCTCCTTCCGCCCCCGAGCTTCGAGTCAATGAGGAAGCTCAGGTTCCGAAGGAGAAGGGCTGGGACGTGCTTTTGCGAAATACGCACAGCATCGGAATACACATTGACGAGCTGCCAGCCGCGCGGGGACTGACATTGCCCGAATGGTCGCACCTTAGCCGCCGTTGCGCGACGGTGTTCACGGACATTTACGTGAGGCGCCTGACGGAACTGACGCCGAGGTTTAAACTTCGAGCCGACGCTCCTCCGCCACTGAGCAGGGCCGACTGCGTCAGCGCCTAATGCCCCACGCTTTCCGTGCGCTGGATACCCGACTGCGCAAGCTGATCGTCGATCTGCTGCATCAGCCGCTTTAGGCCCGCCTTGCTCTTTGCTTCGGCGCGAGCGACCAGGACGTCCTGAGTATTGGATGCGCGTAGAAGCCACCAACCGTCCTTGGTCATGACCCTGGCACCGTCGGTCGAATCGACGCGTGCATCCGTGCCCGACAGCCGATGCAGGACCTCGCTGACGACCGCGAATTTTCGGCTTTCGTCGACCGGGAAGCGCATCTCCGGCGTGGCGACAGATTTCGGCATTTCGTCGACGATTTCGTTCATCGACTTTCCTGAGGCGCTGACCGCCTCGATGAGCCGGACGGCGGCATAAAGAGCGTCGTCGAAGCCGTACCAGCGATGCTGGAAGAAGATGTGCCCGCTCATCTCGCCCGCAAGCGGAGCGCCGGTCTCCTTCATCTTCGACTTGATCAGGCTGTGACCGGTCTTCCACATCAACGGAGTGCCGCCGATCTTGCCGACATGGTCGAAAAGTGTCTGGCTGGCCTTCACGTCGGCGATGATCGTCGCTCCCGGAAGCTCCTTCAGGACAGGCTCGGCGAGGATCATGAGCAGCTGATCGCCCCAGATCACGCGGCCCTTGCCGTCGATCGCGCCGATGCGATCCGCATCCCCGTCAAAGGCGATTCCGAAATCGAGCTCCTTTTCGGCGACAAGCGCTTTCAGGTCGGCGAGATTGTCTTCCACGGTGGGATCGGGGTGGTGGTTAGGAAAACGGCCGTCGACCTCGGTGAAGATAGTGAAATGCTCGCCGGGAAGCTTGGTCACGAGCTTTTCGAGCGCCGTTCCGCCGGCGCCGTTTCCGGCGTCCCAGCCGATCCGATAGGCGCTGCCCCGGAAGCCCTGAGCGAGCCGATCGACATATGAGTCGAGGATGTCGACATGCTCGACGGACCCTAGACCGTTGCTCCAGTCACCTTGCTCGGCACGACGGCCGAGCTTTTGGATTTCCTCGCCGAACACGGAGCGGCCGTTCAGCAGCATCTTGAAGCCATTATGTTCGGGCGGGTTGTGGCTTCCGGTGACCTGGATCCCGCCCTGCACGCCCAATGTCGCAACGGCGAAATAGAGCATGGGACTGGGTCCGACGCCGATGTCGATAACGTTGATCCCGCCCTCGATAAGGCCGCGGATCAGTTCCGCATGAAGGATCGGCGAGTGCGTTCGCCCATCGCGTCCGACGGCCAGCCGACGCGCCCCCTCGTCTGTCGCAAGGGCGGCGAAGGTTCGGCCTAAAGCGTAGGCGTCGGCCTCGTTGAGCGTTGTCCCGACGGTTCCGCGGATGTCATATTCACGGAGGATTGAGCGATCGAACGAATGGGTCATGGAGGCCGTCATTGGGAGTAGCATGGCGACGAAGCAATCCAGAAAAAGGTTAACTAAGTCTGCGGATTGCTTGTCCCCGGACCAGGTCCGGGTTCGCCAATGACGAGGGAAATCAGGCGACTTTTGCCTGTTCCTCCTCAGAATCCGGGATGCCGAGACCGGCGATCATTTCGCGAAGTTCCTGGCGTGCGGTGATGTGGCCAAGGCCGACGTCGCCGATTTCCTTCATGTCGAGAAGGGTGAGTCCCTTGGGGAAAAGCTCGCGATAGATGACGCGCTCGCCGAGACCTGGAATGACCCGGAAGCCGACACGGCGGGCGAGCTCGTCCAGGGCCGCGCCGACGCGGCGAAGGTTGTGGCTCTCGATATGCTGCAGGCGATTCCGGAGAACGACCCAGTCGACGCTCTTGCCGGTGTTCTTCGCCCGCTGGGTGCGGCTGTTCCAGATGAGCTCGGCATAGAAGCTCGGCCGGGTGATCTTGTAATTTTCCGGGTGAACCTGGCCGATGAGGTCGAGGTCGACGAAGCTGTCGTTCATCGGCGTCACGAGCGTGTCGGCCTTGAGGATCGCGGCCCGGGCGATTGGATCATCGCGACCTGGAGTATCGATGACGATGACATCCATGCCCTCGCAAAGCTCGCGAAGGGCAAGGTCGAGGCCTTCGACGGTCTGACCCTCGAGAACGGCGTAGCGCGCCTGCGGCAGCTTCGCGTTGAGCCGGCGCATCGTCGCATCGCGGTTCTCGAGATAGCGGGTCATGGTCCGCTGGCGGCTGTCCAGATCGAGGGCCGCGACCTTGTGGCCGACTGCCGCAAGCGCAACGGCAGTGTGCACGGCAGTCGTCGACTTGCCGGTTCCGCCCTTCTCGTTGGCGAAGACGATGAAATGTGGCTGGCTCATTGGCCCCACCCCCCTTGCACTTTTCCCACGCGGCTCCAAGAACCACGCCCCGTTAACGGTTTACCGGAGGTGTTGAATCCTTGCAAACAATCCGTGAGGCCCGACAGCTTCCGGCAGCGCTTATCGCCTTGCGCGCAGGGGGGAAAAGCCTCGCGCTCGTGCCGACCATGGGCGCCCTTCACGCGGGCCATCTGGCGCTCGTCGATGAAGCAAGGCGCCATGCCGATAACGTGATCGCGACAATTTTCGTCAATCCGCTGCAGTTCGGCGCGAACGAGGACTTCGGTCGGTATCCGCGGCTGGAGGAGAAGGACGAGGAGATGCTGGCGGAAGCGGGCTGCAACCTGCTCTGGCTCCCTCAGCCTGACGAGATATATCCGACCGGCTTTGCGACGACCGTCAGCGTCAAGGGGCTAAGCGACCGGTGGGAAGGGGAGGCGCGGCCCGGTCACTTTGACGGTGTGGCGACGGTCGTAGCGAAGCTGCTTTGCGCAGTTCGGCCGGACAGCGCCGTTTTCGGCGAGAAGGATTTCCAGCAGCTCGCCGTGATTCGGCGGATGACGCAGGACCTTCAGCTTGGCGTCGAGATCCTCGGAATGCCCACGGTGCGGGACGCTGACGGCCTCGCCCTGTCGTCACGGAATGCGTATTTGTCGACCGATGAGCGTCAGCGGGCACTGGCGCTTCCGAATGCACTCAATGATGCAGCGGCAAGCATAAGGTCGGATGCGCCGGTGTCCGAGGTTCTCGCCAATGCTGTCGAGCAGTTGAAGACTGCTGGGTTCACAAAGGTCGACTATGTCGCGTTGGTCAATGCGCTGACGCTCGAGCCGCTCGACAAAGCTCAAGGACTGATGCGGCTGATTGCGGCAGCGACGATCGGATCGACCAGACTGATCGACAACATCTCCGTGGAGGCGTGATTTTCGCGCAACATCCCCGTTAACCATTTGTTTGCCATCCCCTGCTGAATTCTAGTTCGTGGACCAAGGGGAGAGTTGAAGTGGGAGCAATCAGTCAGAAGAGCGCGGAGTTCTTCCTTCGTAGCCGTCTCGCCGAAGCTGAGCATGGGAATACCGATGCTTTGTTCGAACTGGGCGTAACCTATTCGACGGGCCGCGGCGGGGTCGCCGTCGACCTGATCGAAGCGCACAAATGGTTCAACCTCGCGGCACTTTCGGGCTGCACCCGGGGTCAGCAGTGCCGCGCCGAGATCGCGATCGAGATGACTGCTCGCGAGATTGCCGAGGCGCAGCGCCAGGCCCGCTCCTGGCTGGGCTCGCACCAGCGCTACGCGGCCTGAATTCCTACTGCTGCTGCGGCAAAGGCTGCGGCAGCGGGTACATAGGTTGTGGCGGCTGCTTTAGAACCGTCACTACGCGGCTGTTCTGAAGCCAGGTCGCATCATGTGCGGCCGCGCTTGTGGGGCGCTCCTTGCCCCAGCTGACGGTATCCAGCTGATCGGGTGAGACGCCCGAGGCAATCAGATAATTGCGGACGGCGGCGGCGCGCCGCTCACCGAGAGCCAACGCATAGTCCCGCGTTTGCCGCCCATCGGCATGGCCTTCGATACTCGCTCGCACGAACGGGTGCTGAATCAGCCACTGGGCCTGAGCCGTGAGCGTCGTGAGCGATTGCTGCGTCAGCACATAGGAATCCCGCGCGAAGCGCACGGTGTCAGAACCGGACTTGGTGGTCAGGTCTGCCTGGAGCACCGGAAGGGCGAGGACCGGCCCTTCGATCGGTGAGCCGGGATAGGGCGCACGCTGGGGCCGCTGGTAGGATTGCGGTTGAGCCGATGCCGGAGCTGCAATGGTCAGGGCAATCAGAAGTAGAACACGGTTCATTGAGATACTCCCGACCAATCGGGGTCAGATCCGGGTTGCGGGATGGCTAGCCGCTTCGGTTCTCCGCCACTCAGGCTGACGGTATAGGGCCAGGCGAGGCCGCTACCTTGCTGGGTGCGCTGAAACACGATGAACTCGCCGTCCGGGGCCCAGCTCGCACGCTCATCCTGCCAGCCGTTGGTGACCGTCTTCTCGCCGCTTCCATCAGGAGCAACGATGCCGATGTTGAGCATCCCTCCGTTCCACAGACTGAACGCGATCAAGTCTCCTTTCGGACTCCAGGCCGGGGACCCGTGGCTTCCGGCGGAGAAAGTGACTCGGCGCTGGCCGGAGCCATCGGCGTTCATGACGTAAATCTGCTGTCTCCCTCCGCGGTCGCTTTCGAAGGCGATGCTGCGGCCGTCGGGCGAATAGCTAGGCGCCGTGTCTATGCCGGGCGTGGTCGTTAGGCGCTGCGGGAAGCCGCCCGTCGAAGGAACGACATAGATGTCGGCATTCCCCTCCCTGGCAATGGAGATTGCGATCTTGCGACCGTCCGGAGAGAAAGCCGGGGCGAAGCTTATGGCCGGCGGACCGGCGATGAGCGCGCGATCGTTGCTTCCGTCGAGGTCCATGACCCGCACGTGCGGCATTCCGCCGGCAAAGCTTACGTAGGCGACGCGCTGTCCATCCGGAGAAAGGCGCGGACTTAGGACCGTGCCCTCGCCTTGAGTCAGATAATTGTGATTTGACCCATCCCAATTCACGATGGCGAGACGTTTCACCGGCGACGTCCTGCTACCGGTTTCGGCGACATAGAGGATCCGGCTGTCGAAATGGCCCGGCAGGCCGGTAATCGCCTTGTGGAAGGTGTCCGCGCACCGATGAGCCGCGCGGCGCCAGTCTTCGGCACCGACAGCAAAGCCGGCGCGCGTCATCTCGCGCCGCGTCTTCAAATCGTAGAGATAGCAGGCGACCGTGATCCGGCCGTCGTCGCGTCCCTGCACATAGCCCTGGACTAGCGCGCCAGCGTTTGCGTTTTCCCAGTTGCGGTAGAGTGGTGAACCCGCCTCCGTCGGCGTGTAACGCCGCAATTTGTCTGGATCGATCGTGACGATGGACCCGCTCGAGCGCAGGTCGGAGGCGATCATCTGCGCGATCTGGATTCCGATGACGCCGGTCTGCCCGCCATTGGTGTCGACGTTCTTGGGCGTGGGCAAAGAGGGGACCGCAACGACGAGTTGCGGTTGGCCTGCCTGCGCCCATGTCGCTGTCGGCAAGAGCATCGCCGCGGCGCCGAGAAGGAGTGATTTGGAATTCCAGAAACGCATTACTGCCCCGTCGCTATTGCTTTGAACCGCTCTACCCAATCCCTCGGCTGGCGCTGTGGCCGACCGTTCGCATCCAGGAAGGCGGCAGTCACTCGTCCATCGGCGAGTTGTTCTTCGCCGCGCATGACCCGCTGATGAATCAGTACGGAAACGGCGCGAACCGTTTCCACCGTGCTGATTACGCGAAGGTCGTCGCCGAGCCGGGCAGGCTTGTTGTACCGGATGTGCGCCTCGGCGACGTAATAGGCCCCTTCGCCGCGATGCAGCACGTCAGCCTGGTCGACGCCCACGGCGCGCAGCATGTCTGAGCGAGCGCGCTCCATGAATTTCAGATAATTTGCATAGTAGACCACACCTGCCGTGTCCGTGTCCTCGAAATAGACAGTCAGTGCGAAGTGGTGATCGGCTCCAAGGAAGCCGCCGCGATAGGGTGTGTCGAAATCGGCACCGCTCATCGAAGGCCATCTAGACGTCGAGGATCGCTGCGGGAACCCGCTTGACTCCTGTGTAACCCCAAGGTTACATGTAACTCATAGGTTACATAGGAATGCAGGATGAACGATTTCACTATCGGCCTACTGGCGGGACTTGCGGGCGTCCTGGTGATTGCGGCGATCCTCAAGCTTCGCGCTCGGAACAAGCCAATGAGCATCGCCGAGAAGGCCGAGTATCTGAGCAAGCGGAGGGCGCGAATGCTTCCGGCGCTCGCAGTTATCTTCCTGTCGCAGCAGGCCACTTTCTTCTCACAAATGTCCGGTGGGACACATGTGTCAGCCGAAGGAGCCAAGATCAGCGCTTGGCTCGTCCTCTCTGTGGTTCTGTTGCTCGGACTCGCAACGAAGGGGTTTTGGCTGGAGCCCAAGGAGGTTCGCGAACTAGTCGACGATGAGAATACGCGGGCGAACCGGACCGAGGCGATGCAATGGGGATTCCTGTTTGCCATGGGCAGCGCGATCGCCGTTTACGTCTTGACGATGATAGAGGTCGTCACCGGCCGGGAGGCCGTACACATCGTCATTTCGTTCGGGATCGCGGCTGCGCTACTTCGCTGGGGCGTTTTGGAAAAGCGCGCGCTGCGCGATGCGTGAACGCTTGGCCAACCAGCTGAAGGAAAGGCGCACGGAGCTCGGGCTCACCCAGGCCGAACTCGCCGAGCGGGTCGGCGTCACTCGCAAGACGGTGAACACGGTTGAGAACGGTGTGTTCACGCCCTCGGCCTTGCTGGCGATCAAGCTGGCGCAGACCCTCAGCGTGCCTGTCGAGATCCTGTTCTGGATAGAGCGCTGATCTCTTCCACGCGGCGGATCATGTCGCCCTGTGCCTCGGCGACGTCCGCGAGGTGCATTCCCCAGCCCGGGATGAACATTCCCAGCATCCCGACCTCTCCGTAGACGCGGTCGGTGCGCTTGTCGTTCGGGTCGGCGTTGGTTCGGATCGAGAGAAAGCCGAGGGGACCGTCGTTCACGCACTTGGCCGAGACGAGGCCTTCGGTGCGCAGGAAATTGCTCGGCGGCGAGCCTTCCGTCGACCATACGATCGGCCCGCCGGGGACGGGAAGCGACCAACGCGCGCTCCAATAGCTGTCGAGCGGCTCCCATGCCGTCGAGCCCGGCCGTGCAGGATTGGTGCAGGCGACGGTCATGCCGGGTCCAGCTCGGCCGAAGACCGCGCCTTCCGGTGGAGCATTCCTTTCACGAAAGCTCACCCAGGTCATCACGCATCCAGTTTCAGAGGGCGAGCCGCAAATGGGCGTGGACTTGAGCGTCCCCCCGACGCGTTTCCCGACGGGCACGTACAGATTGTAGCCCGGCAGAATTGCGAGCTTCATCTGCTTTGCGATCGGTTTCCTCTCGATCTCATACTTGATGATCTGCTGAAGCATCAGCGAGCCCTGGCTGTGCCCGATCAGAACGAAGGGCCGACCCTGGTTGTACTTGGCGAGATAGGTCCGCCAGGCATTCGCAACGTCGGCATAGGCAAGCATCGCAGGTTTTTCGATGTCGGCCCCGGTTGCGAAAGCAGCGACTGCGCCGAGGGTCATTTGCCGGTAGATCGGCGCGTAGGTCCGGCACACGCTTGCGAAGCGCGCGAACTGGACCTGGGCGGCTCCGCGCTCGCTGCTGTCGACGTTGAGGTCGCTGTTCATGCCCTGGTCCCGCGAGACCGTTGGATAGACATAGAAACAGTCGAGCGGGGGGTCCTTGGCGATGCTGCTTCGGCCGGTCGAGCCATAGCCGTTCGGATTGAGCGCGGTCGTTCCGAGCGGCGTAGAGCAAACGTCGCCGCGGCCAGGGAGGCAAAGCCAGCTCGCCTCTTTCGAATAGTCCGGAGCGGCCGGCGCTGGAAACTGCGCCGATGCAGGGGCAGCCGCTGCGAGAGCGGCGAAAGTCAGCAATACTTTGCGGATCACTTGGGGGCAGCTCCCGAATCGAACAGACCGACCTGCTGGCCGGCGGGTGGAGTGAGGCCAAGATGGGTCCAGCCCCGCCCGTTGAGGCAGCGTCCGCGTGCCGTGCGGGCGATGAGGCCAAGCTGAATGAGATAGGGCTCGATCACGTCCTCGATCGTGTCGCGCGGCTCGGACAGGCCTGCAGCGAGTGTTTCCACGCCGACCGGGCCGCCGCCGTACAGCTCGGCGATCATGTTGAGGTAGCGCCGGTCCATCGCGTCGAGGCCGAGATTGTCGATCTCCAGGCGCGAAAGCGCCTTGTCGGCGACGCCCACGTCGATCGCCTCGCCGCCGATGGCATGCGCAAAGTCGCGGACGCGGCGGAGGAGACGGCCGGCAATGCGCGGAGTCCCACGGGAGCGCCGGGCAATTTCAGCCGTGCCGTCGTCGGTGATTCCGACGCCGAGGAGGCGCGCGGCGCGCCCGACCACGAGCTGGAGTTCCTGCACCGTGTAGAAATTGAGCCGGACAGGAATCCCAAAGCGATCGCGCAGCGGCGTGGTCAGCAGTCCCTGCCGCGTCGTCGCTCCAATCAAGGTGAATCGCGGAAGGTCGATACGCACGGAACGTGCCGACGGGCCTTCACCGATCATCAGGTCGAGCGCGCGGTCCTCCATCGCTGGATAGAGCACTTCCTCGACGGCGGGGTTCAGCCGGTGAATCTCGTCAATGAAGAGGACGTCACCATCCTCGAGATTGGTCAGCAGCGCTGCGAGGTCGCCGGACTTGGCGATGACCGGGCCGGACGTGGCCCGGAACCCGACGCCCATCTCGCGTGCGACGATCCCGGCGAGCGTCGTCTTTCCGAGACCCGGCGGGCCGTGGAACAGCACATGGTCGAGCGCCTCGCCCCGGCTTTTCGCTGCATTGACGAAGACGCGCAGGTTTTCGCGCGCTGCCTGCTGCCCGATGAACTCGTCGAGGCTCTTCGGGCGAAGCGCCGCGTCCGCGTCCTCGGTGGTGCGCTCGGGGGTTGTGATTCGGGCGGGATCGGTGGCCATCAATTGCTCGCGAACATGAGCGTAGCGAAGCAATCTAGAGCTTGCGAGATAGTCATGACGTAATTTCGATACGTGTGCCGTCGGGCACGGC
>Ga0070670_100000262_pt1 | contig 46974 bp, 43 predicted proteins | sample KBSS63metaG_FD_64665 | JGI IMG/M metagenome (GOLD analysis project Ga0070670, IMG submission 64665) | Switchgrass rhizosphere microbial communities from Kellogg Biological Station, Michigan, USA - KBS S6-3 metaG | ecosystem: Host-associated > Plants > Roots > Rhizosphere > Soil ... | reverse complement strand
CTGAGCCAACCTCGGACGGTCCCCGATCCTTCCAGACCACAGTACGCGTAATGCGAAACGCGCCCCCTCATAATCACCAGCTCGTTCCAGCTTACGAGACTCTTCACACGCTCGTCTGGCTTGCCAGTCGCGCGCCTGACGCGTTTCTTTAGTTTTATTCGCCAACTCCATTAGCAGTGTTCGTTACCACATAGTCGCATCTGCGACTATTGATGTTATAATTTTTGCGCTCAACGATTTCGCGGTCTGATAACCAGACTGCTTCCACACCAAAAGGATCTAAAAACAATGAACAGACTTCGATGTTTTCTCTTTGTAGCCATAGTGGTGCTCTCTACCACGACATTCACTTTGGGAGGAGAAATTCAGCAGCCAGGTAAAAGCGCTCCGACACCAACTGCGTTAACAACCGCGTCAACAAGCGATGGTCAGACACAGCCGACATCGACTCAAGAAATTCAGAATGTATGGCAGGAGGCCACAACACGACTCGTGGAGATCCTGCTCACAATCTTCTAAATCGCGTCTGGGCTACAATTATTTGCCCTCGATTGCGCTGGTGCGGTGCGCTACAGGTCGCAATTTGCGCTGGAGTAAGGGCATTAAATCCTACTCTAATCTCCCCCTTGTGACAATGCACAAACATTGACACTCTGTATGTGGAACTTCGCCTCACATCGATCTGTATCTTAACTGCTCCCACCGCGAACTCGGACCAACGCGTCTGTTTCGCACGTCCCGAACCGTCCTCGGAATAGACCCCTGCTAGTCCGTAACATTTCCTGCTATATGGATTAACATACATCGTTTCTTGCAACTACACTCATTCACTTCCCTTCCATACAGATAGCATCATACCACCTTCGCGTCGGCGGAAAACTTTAGCTTGACCCTGCCTTACAGCTCCATATAAATTCACGCACCTCGTATTCAACCTTTCGCTACTCGACAATACGGGTGACCCAATTCTAATAATGACGGAACTAAAGACCATCACCGGCAAGCAGGACTCCGTTCACTCCTCAATCGTATTAGAGGACGCACCAACTATTCTCCATGTCGAGGATGATGAGATGGTCGCTTCAGTGACAAAGGAGATCCTCGAATCCCAAGGCTGGCGAGTGGAGACTTGTGTTGATGGCAGCGCTGCGCTTGAAAAGATTTCTGGCGAAGTTGAATACGATTTACTGCTTGTCGATTACGACTTGCCAGGCGTTAACGGATTACAGCTAATAAATCACGCTCGTGAACTCGACCACCGCTGTGCCACGCCAATGGTCCTTCTGTCCGCAAATGCGTTAGAGGCAGAGGCACGCGAAGCGGGAGCGGATGTGTTCTTGCGGAAGCCGCAAGACATTGGATTGCTTACTGAAACTATCACCCGATTACTTGACGAGCGACAACAAGAAATGGAATAGGCCGGAGTGGAGCTCCGTTGGGTGAGGAATGCTTCACCAAGCCTCCGAGAGTGGCCTGGGTGAGAAGGCCACGGTGAGTCCGCGGAAGCGATTCGCCCAGCGTCGCCCGCGGACTCACATCTCAACAATGGCAAAGATCATTGAACCTCCCATGGAAGGTCCGTTCGGTGGGGAATGTGACCTTTCACCCCAGGCAGGGGCCATTCGCAAGTAGTTGGGCGCCTTGCGCTCGCGAATGGCTCTTCGTACGGGGACGCAACGAAACCTCGCAGTGAAAGATCAGTTCTGGGAGGGACCGATCTTTCTACGGAGCCATTCGCGGTTGTGTCCGGCGAATGGCTCCGCGGGGGGCACAGAAAATCTATCGCGCTGTAATTTTCCCAAGGGCAAGAGCCACTCGCGAAATGTGGGCAGCACTCGTGCGGGACGGGCGTTGTTCGCGAGTGGCTCGGGGCGGCAAAGCCAAGTTCTCCCGAGGGGTCGACAGAACGACAAAGGTTTTCCCATGGCTGTTGGCCCCGACTAATTTTGACAAGAAGCGGCACTGAGAGATGCGAAAGGCCGGCATCTTTCAGAACCCAGAGCCACTTGCTGAGAGGGGGTTTGCTAGTGGCTCTGCGGAAGGCAACTCGCCATCGTTTTGAGAGGAACATGGTGAGAGAGGGGCTGACGCTACCCGACCGATCAAAGTCGGCCCCTGAACTCTGAAATCCCACACTTAGACCCAGGAGTTGTGGGTGGGGCGTCGGCAAATGTCTTGAGGGGACAAATACGACGCCCCCTTATTTTGAATAGCCGGAATCATGCACGACCCAAGGGATTGGAAGGCCATTCTTGAAGTCTACGCAAGAGAACCAACCTTAGCTCTTGCTCTTGCATATCAATTCATTGGCCTAAAGCAATCCCTCCAACGCGGTCCCAAAGGCATTCCCGCCGCAATCGCCGGATTGAATCAAGCGATTGACAGTCTCTTCCAACACACTGACCTCCACAAGATGGCTCGTCGCGCCTACTACCGGACAATCGAATCAACCATCACCTTTAAGCAAGAAGACTTAATAACTGCGCTCAACAAAAGCCTTAATCAGCCTAAGCGCAAGACAATAGAGAAGGCCGATAGCGCAACGAAACACAAACCTCAACTCTCGCTTGTTAAACCCGCTCCAAAAACCAAAGCTGTCAAAAAGCGAAAGGCGTCTTAGGCTGCAACGAACACACACGATCACCAGTGTCACCCATCGTAATGCGCAACTCACAAATATTCAGAGCAACTGACTGGAGAGCAAGAGGCTAACTATGAAGCACATTGGTCTGGTTCTCGGATTACTCCTCCTGGTTAATGGCGCCAATGCACAATCAACCAATACGAAACAAGCACTGCCCAGCAAGACTGCCCCGAAACCGCCATCGACGAATGCAGAGATCGAGATAAAGGAGCGCCGCAGTCGTGCTCGATCATTGCTCGTCTCGCTTTCAACCGATGCACGTACCTTTCGCGATCAGACCCTGCGCGCGAGGTCGCTCGCTGGCATTGCTGACGCACTGTCGCAAGTCGATTCTGAACAAGCCCGCCTCCTCTTTCGCAAGGCCTGGGAAGCCGCTGAAGTTGCAGATCAAGAAAGCGACAGGAAGCTCCAAGAAGAGATCAATCAACAAAAGGCACGAACGGGCGGCGGTTTTGCCATCAATTTGCCTCCAAATATACGTCGTGAGGTTCTAAAGCTCGCTGCGCGTCACGACCGAGTTATCGCAGAAGAGTTTCTTGAGAAATTAATAACCCAAAAACTGGAAGCCGCCTCGACAAATCGTCCCAATCCGCTAGCTGACCGGCCTGACGAAGCATTGAGCCAGCGTCTGGGCGTAGCCAGCGAGTTACTTAAGGCCGGCGACACAGAACGCGCACTGCAATTTGCCGCTCCCGCCCTCACGGTTATGAGTGTCGGCAGCATCGACTTCCTTTCCGATTTACGCGAGAAGAACCCGACTGCAGCCGACTCCGGTTACGCGGCCTTGCTCGCCAGCTCAGCTAACAATCCAAACTCGGACGCCAATACTGTCTCAGTACTTTCGTCTTACATCTTTACACCGCATCTTTACGTAACCTTCAGTACTAGTGGGGCGTCGAGTTCTCAGATGTATTCGAAGATCACGCCCGCGGCCGTCGCGCCGGAATTACGTGCCGCATTCTTCCAGGCCGCCGCCACAATTCTGCTGCGCCCTTTACCCGCGCCGGGCCAACCGGATCAAACCTCTTCCGGAGTCGACGGAAAATATCTCGTCATAAAACGGCTGCTTCCCTTCTTCGAACAGTCCGCTCCAGCGGAAATGGTCGAATCGCTTCGCGGTCATCTGAATGCTTTGAACAGTGTCATTTCAGAAAATGCACGACGGCGCGACGATGAGTCCATAAGCACCGGCATTAGGCCTGAGAAACCCGCTGCCGAGCGAGAACAAGCATTGCTCGATCGGATTGATCGAGCAAAGACTTCCGCCCAGCGCGATTCTCTGTATATCCAATTAGCCTTCATGACGTCCAACCAAGGCGACGTGAGAGCACGCGATTTTGTAAACAAAATCGAAGACTCTGAGCTACGGAAACAGGCGCAACGTTTTATTGATTCCTCGCTGGCTAATGTCTTTCTCGAAAAGAAATCTCCTGATCAGGCGCTGGAGCTGGCCCAAAAGGGCGACTTAACTCAGATTCACAAAGCGTGGGTACTGACTGAGTGTGCGAAGCTCGTTGCCAAAACCGATCGCGACAAGGCACTGGAATTAATCGATCAGGCAACGAATGAAGCACGCCGCCTTGAGACTTCGGATGCTGCGCTTCCGCGTGCACTGATCGCAGTGGCCAATGCGCTCAAAGTACTTGACGCCTCACGTGTCTGGGATGCCACTTTCGATGCGGTGAAGGCGGCGAATTCAGCCGAGGGCTTTACCGGCGAAGATGGTGAACTGGTGCTCCGGTTTCAGAGCAAAGGGCAGGCATCGATCAGAAACAAATCCATCCCTGAGTTTGATCTCGACGGGATTTTCAGGGACCTGGCCGTTCAAGATTATGATCGAGCAGTTGAGTTGGCCAGAGGGTTTCAGGCTGAAGGACCACGAGCAGTCGCAACCATAGCGATCGCCCGAGCGATACTGCAACCTAAGAAGGTCGCTTCGCAATAAGGGCCAGGAGGCGCCACCGACTGATGCCTTCAAAGCCACAATACAGGCTGAAACATCTTGGTCCAAAGCTGCTTCAGATTAGGAAGGCTTTGGGACTATCACAGGCGCAAATGTTGCGACACTTAGGTGCAGACCCTTCCATTCAGACCGCCAGGATCTCGGAATATGAATCCGGCGCAAGAGAACCGTCTCTTCGTATCTTGTTGGCCTATGGACGAGTAGCGCAGGTCCATCTCGAAAGCCTTATCGATGACGAAGCTACTCTTCCCGACAACATCCCCGGCAACTTCGATTTCAGTCGTTACAAACTCGGTTCGTCGAGTTGAAGGAGTTTAAATGGTCTGCTCTGGCACTCTACCTAAAGATAGCCTCGGCAGGTCTATTGATCGTCCACCCGTTGAACGGAGTCTTGTGATACATGCGTGATCGTCGGGGAACCCAAGATTTGTTACCGGAGAAGCTTCTCGCGATCAGGGAATTTTTAGCTTTCGGCGAAGCTGAGATGGCCCACTCCCTAAAGTCAGACATACTCTCTTACATTGACGGGGCCTATGAACTCAGACCCGCCAAAATCTCAGCTTACGAGAATGGCCGCCTTGAACCAAATCTCTTAGTTTTGGTTGCTTATGCTCGCTTAGGAAAAGTTCACCTCGAATTACTTGCAGATGATCGTTTCACCCTTAACGAGTTTCGAGAGCAGCTTGGAAAACAGACTTCATAAAGGAAGAGACTGTACTGAAGAGCATTAATACAACTATCAATACACACACTCTTGTCACTTGCGGAACTACGCGTGAGGCACGACCTCGAATGGAGCGAATTACCCTATGAATCCTCTCACAGTCCGTTACCTTGCGATCGTTGTTGGCTTCTCAGCTATTACGGTGGAGTATTGGCTCGCGGCCGATCCGCCTAGTCCTTGGTTCTTAGCGATTACTGCCGCCGGCATCTTGGTTAGTATCGGCATAACCCTCGCGAAAAAGCGCGCCGGTCACTTCGATAATCCTGATCCCACGAGAGCCAGAATGATCTCAAGAATAATGGTGGCATGTCTAACCACCTTTGCCGGTATCTTGGGTCTATATGCTGCAACCGCACCGAACCCTGTCAGTAGCCGTCTCGGCTTTGCGACGTTCATGAGCCTAGTGCCCGCCATCTGCACGGCACTCCTTCTCCGGCTCACCAAATCATCTGCTTCTTGGGGTGCCGTGTTGTTCGTCTATTTTGCTCTCTTTGTCGCAGAGCAGCTTCTGTGGAGATGGCTGCACGGGTGAACGTAACGTCAATAGGTCAGGACCGGAGGAATACTGTGGACGCGTCAAACACGCACAAGTCGACTAGCCAGTTAAGCTGCCCGCTTTGTGCCTCAAAAGCAACCGATCCTGATTTGAGCGAGGTATTCACTAGCACTCCCTGGTCCGCGATCCTGGTCCCAGGTGGTTTAGCGATCCTCATAATTCTCGCTGTCCTTGCCCTGGTGCTTCTGGACCAAATAAGACCCTTTACGCCTTTCCGGAACAGCTTGGAAACGAATTCACGCATAGAAGGACAGTAGCCCAACGTACAAAAGAGAATAAACGCATGATCTTGAAAATCCCTGCTCTGATTCTATTGCTCATCGGCATGACCGTCGCGCTGTCTACTCCATCGATTCCCTCCGACGCTTACCAAGTTGGTTATGCTGAGGGACGATTTGATCTTCATACTGAGTCCAGAGCGATCAAGAAGTTTAATGAATGTGTCGCTGAAAAAAAGAAAGCACCAGAAGCGTGCTGGCAAGATCAGATAGCCTGGACAAAGGTTCTTTATCGGACTTGGGATGCCATGACGGACCAACAGAAGGTTGATCATGCCGCACAGTCGAACGGTGGAATAAAGTGGGCAGACATATTGCGTGGTAAAACTGATAGCAAGGTCATGCCGCCCCTTCCAGTCGAAATAAAATGAAGTCGGTCCAAATTACACCACAATGCCTTTCATCATTCCATTGGATAAAATGCGCCAACACTTTGAAGGACGCATTATCTGCGGGCGTTGTGGCAACAGTGATTACTCCAAATTCACGTATATGCTGCCTCGTGACGGTCGCGTGTTAGTTCAATGTACGCACTGCAATCTAACGTTCTTCAAGTCGATGGAACTAAACCAGAATGACTGTACTGAAGAGCATTAATACCAACTATCAATTTCAACGAAATGAGAACTCGCATCAGCGAACATGAAAATGGAACACGTCAGCCTAGTTTACTTACGTTACTATCGAACTCAAGCGGATGGTTCAGTAGTTCACGTGCCCGCCTGATTGGTAGAAGTTATCAAGGCGTGACATGGTTGATAGAAAATAAGTATTGCCGATTTGCTCAAGAAGCGGACGACTCGCTTTGTTTTTGAGTTGTCGGCGTCGAACCGGCGGTCAAATGATCGTCACCTCTTAACAGGAGTTGAAGGTACTTGAAACAGTTTCAACGACTTGAATTGTTAGCGACAATGAATCTCATACAGGTTGCGGTCCTGGTAATCGTTTTCGGCGCCTTTGTAAACGCACAAACAGTCCGTTCCGGCAACCAAAAGCCCCGGAAAAGTGGGACCGATGCGGAACTCCAACAGCGTCGCGATACGGCATTGTCACTGCTACAGTCACTGGCAGTCGAGGCGCGCAGTTACACCGATGAGCCTTTGCGCGCACGCGTTCAGGCCCAAATTGCCGATGCCATTTGGAGCCACGACAGAGAATCCGCTCGAACACTGTTTCGGAGAGCTTGGGACGTCGCCGAAGCAGTGGACCAGGCCGCTGCCACTGCAAATGCGGCGGGCCGGCGTCCCAATAATGGCGTTCGCAGTCAACCCAGAGCAAATCTTCGTCGTGAGATTCTCCAACTTGCATCCCGCCGCGACCAGGCTCTGGGTGAGGAGTTTCTAGCGAAGCTCACCCCAAGAGATGACGCCGCCCCAAAGAGCAGCGCGCGTGAATTGTCCCTCGCTGAGGCCACTGAAAGACTACGATTGGCGGGTGAGTTGCTGGCAAATCACAATGTCGAGCGTGCTTTGCAGTTTGCAGATCCAGCCCTCACGCACATTAACTCGCGAGCTGTTGAATTCCTGGTGTCTCTACGGGAGAAGGATGTTGCCGCTGCTGACCGCCGGTTTTCGTCACTGCTAACAATAGCAGCTGCCGATCCCGCCTCGGATGCAAATACAGTTTCAATGCTGACCTCGTATGCGTTCACACCGTGGATCTATCTTCTTGTGTCACGCAGCGGAATTCCGTCGAGCAATAGCTACATGCGGCGAGTCCCGCCAGAGCTTCACCCACAGCTCCGTACGGCTTTCTTTCAAGTCGCTGCCGGGATATTGATGCGACCGTTGACTCAAATCGATCAGTCGTCCGCAGGCAGAGCCGGCACACACTTTATCGCGATGCGTTTGTTGCCGCTGTTTCAACAGTTCGCTTCAGATTTTGTAGGTCCGCTGAACGCCCAGCTTTCTTCGTTGGGTCCTGAGGCCGCGAAGACAACTGCTGATACTGGTGATGTGGCATTGAGGCACGGGATGATGGCCGACGGCGGAGACTCGAACGATGACGAACTGACAGAACGTCTGGATCGTGCAAAGAATAGCGATGAGCGAGATAGGGCTTACGCTTTCGCAGCCATGCGTGCGGCAGGGGAAACCGCGGACTCTCGAGCGCGTGATTTGGCAGAAAAGATCGAGGACGGTGAAACACGAAAAGGTGTGCGAACATTTGTCGACTACATGCTGCTTCGTGCTTTGGTTACACAAGAGCGTCCGGACGAGGCGCTCGTGCTGATACGAAAAGTCGAACTGCCGCGCGTATTGCGTACGCATTTCTTAACTCGAGTAGCGACACTCAAGCTTAAGAGTGATCCAGTGCGGTCAACTGAACTGCTGGAAGAAGCGTTGACGGAAGCGCGACGACTTGATCTGGGTACGGCGGATCGAGCTTATTCTTTGGTTGGCTTGTTGCGTCTGTTCTCAGCCCTCGACCGAAGTCGTACGTGGGAATTGCTGGCTGAGACAATCAAGACGGCCAACAGTGTCGCCGATTTCACGGGAGAGCGCGGCCAAACGACCTTGACGCTGGAAGGGAAGTTCAGCATCAGGCTAAGCGTCGAACTCGCGTCAGCCACAGATTTGATCGAAGTTTTTCGGCAACTCGCCGAACAGAATTTCTATCAGGCGTTGGATGTCAGCAAAACTCTTCTCGCCGATGCACCAAGAGCCCTGGCAATGATCGCAGTCGCACGAGCCGTGCTGGTCGAGCGTTAGAAGTGGCTGGCACTTAACGTGGTTTACGAGCTGGTTGAGTCGCTATTGCAGTTGGCCCATCAGCGACCGGAGGTGTTCAGCGATCGCTACACAGTCGTACTTTTCAAAATAGTCCTGCCCTAGTCTTACCCACCGAACGTTGATCAATGATTCCTTGTTCTGTCATACCCAATACGTTCAACAAACCCGCTGTCGGCTCTGAAGAGATTCTGTCAATGTCAGCTTTACCCAAAGCAGGTCCCTTCCAATGTCTGATTACACCGGGACTGACCACAAGAAAATGCGTCGAGCCTTCATCACGCTTTGGCCCCGAAGGGATAGCCCAAATGGTACACGTCAAAGGATCCGTTTTTGCGTAGACGTAATAGTAATTCGCAACCAAAAGAGTACGCTTCGTCGAGCCAAAATCCGGAGCCGTCTTATACTTCCAGATCCGCTTATCCAACTCGCTAAAGTCCCCAGGAAATTGACCCGTCTGGCGCTGATACTGCCGCAGCCCCTTAACCATACTGTCAACAGCAAGCCGCGGCACTAATTGCTTTTCACTCTCGGCCCTGGCCCAAGCACCGTAGACGTAACAAATAATCACAATGAGGATGCATACGGGCAACAGCACGAACGTCATCTTTATGCGTTGTTTTCTGGCACCTTCAAACATAACTGAAAGCTACACCCTCTCTAAATCAACTTTACTATCGTAATGCGTCATGCTCCACGTCACGCTCCACGTCATGCTCCACAGGCCCTGCACTTTCTACCGGAGTATCATTTACAATGCTGCCCTGGTCCACAACCTGCGCCAGCGCCTTTTTCTTAACTCTCACTGTACGAGTGACGCTCTTAGGAGATTTCGGGCCTACCACTACCTTCGTCGCGGACTTCACGAAAGTGTCCCCAACAGCCTGGTCCGAATGAAACAACGTTCCTTGATTCGAGTTCTGCTGATTCGGTACTTTCCCGTCCTGAACCTCGCCAACAACGTTACTAACCAACGCGTCATTAACCGTGGCTAGCGGCAACACGCCTTGAGTCCCTGTGTAATTCACACCACCATCAATAGTGGGAAGCATTGAATTATCTGCTACTACTCCGGTAACTTGCTGCTTGTCCAACTCTTCCTTCAACTTAGCCAAGTACGCCGCTTCCCCTTGGATCAATGTCACCAATTGCGGTTCGCCGTAATCGACTGCCAACGCCCGTTGAGGAGACATAGCCAGAGGCGGATAACTCGCTTTAATTGGCGGTTGTGAGTCGATGATCACGACGCATTGCTTATGCTTGACCATCTGCCTGAGTTCAGCCGGATCCATCAACGCTCGGCCAGTCTCCGTCTGTCGCTCATTATCTAAGCTCGTTCCTTTCCCATCGACTGTTGTATGACTCCAAACCGTAGTCTGCCCAATACGACGCGACGCGAACTGCGTAGTCACATCGTCAAGTCCCGGTAAGAAAATAGTTGTTCCGATCGATCCGAGGATGGCATTCGCACCATCAGTCCCATACTGATCATGGACCTGCGCTAAGTTCTGATAACCGAGAATCAACCCAATCCTGCGCCCTCTACCAACTCCTGCAATTTCTTTCAAACCCACCAAAGGGACATTCGCCGCCTCGTCCAAAACAAACGCCACCGGCGCCACTTCAAGTTCCGGCTTGTCGATGCGTAACTCATTAACCGCTTGTCCGATAAAGGTAGCTAAGACGTTCTTGTACCGACTCGCATCGCCCTCACCGACCACAATGTAAATAACCGTTCCTCGTTCCCGCAGTTTTCCAAAATCAATCTGACGTACACCCGCCTCCCGATCAGCACTACTTCGAGGCGCGCAAATCTTCTGCGCGTTCTCTTCCTGAAACGTTCCCAGCTTACTCATCAAACTCGTCAGCACACTCCCCTGAGTCTGCGGCGGCGCTTTTTGAAATGCGCCCCACGCAAGTCGCACATGTCCGTTCGGAGAATTCAACATCTCCCTCGCAATTGTCGGCATGTCGCGCAGCGCAAGATACTCGTAGATCATCGGCGGCGTAGGTTCTACAACAATGTCCGCTAAATGCAACAGAACAGCCTTCAGCAACAACAACGACGATTCCTGCCAAAAAGGATCTGCCGTCGAAACCGTATGCTTGGTTCCCTCCAACCCAATCATCGTCGCCGCCATCTGCCCAGCGAACTCCGGGGAGTCTTTACACTTCAACACAAAATTCCAACGATCAGATCTCGACGGCTTCACCAAATCAAGTCGGTATACCTGACGAAATGCCAAAGCAGTCTGCTCAAACAACTCACCTTTCGGATCAAGGACAATGGCAGACCCTCCACGGGCTATATCCCGGAGCATTCCCATCAAGAACGTCTTCGACTTTCCCGATCCTGGCGGCCCAAAAATTACGATGTGCCTCAACCACTCGACCTCTGGTAAAACTAGACTGAATCCTCTTCTAAGCAACCCAAGCCGCAGGAAACCAAGTGGAAGATCGCCAGCCAAACTCTCTAGCTTGACCGCAAAATTCTTGGTCGCGAGATACGCTTCATCAGCCCAACGGCCCGTACCAAACGTCAGTCTTTGCTGGATTCGGTAATACGGCAAAATTTCCTGTAACGCTTCCATAGCCCCAACAAAAACACACAGAAGCATCCCAGCCACAAAGTAAAGTTTTGTTTGATTCGACACTCCGAGGTAACCGGCAGAAAGCCAAAGCAAGTATGCACAAATAAATCCGAATCCAGTCAGCAGTAACATCATCATTGCCGCTGACATAAGACGCAGAAAAGCCTGATACGCAGGCATACTCTGCATCTCTGCCGGTCGCGGAATTCCACGACTTGCATCAACGCCTTCTATCCAATTAACAAACGATGACATTAACCAGCACCTCGCCCTGATTCTCCAAGCCCTATCTACTCACCACCCCACGCCCTGCTAGCCAGGCACGTTGCGCTTCTTTTTCAGACGTCGAAACGTCAGAAGCCTTAAAACTCTCCGGACGCCAACCACTTTCGATCAATTTAGCTGCTGGCGTAAACGCTGTCGGCATTCCCTCACCACCCTTACTCAAAACGTAATAGGTGAGCGCATTCTCAAAAAACTCATCATCCGGAAGCCTTGCCAATATCAGTGAACCGACCTCTTTTCCCTTGCCAACGGATAACACCTCAACAGCAAGTGGTTCAGGTCTGTAGCGAACGTAGAAAACGGCCTGCTCCGAACTAAAGGAGAGTGCTCCACTCTCCTGCTTCAAACCTGGCGGCAAGAGCCCTTCTGAAACAATGCCTGACATCAAACTCTCGACATTCACAAACGCCTTTCCTTCCATCGATCGTTGCGCTGCAAGCAGAGTCGTACCCATTAACAAGGCTGCTGATTTAGTTACCTGATCGGCTTCGTCATAAACCTCACCCTGAAACGCAAAGACCCGCTGACTGCCGCTTCCGGTATTCCTTCCTTGCTTACTCCGTCTCCCGCTCTCATTAAATACGCGTGCCTCAACCTCGGGAGCCCAAAATCCACCACGACGCGCATAAGCGGCAAAAGCAAACACGAAGACTGTCACCGTCGCCACCGTCAACACCACAACCAACGGTGAAGATAAAAACGTTCGACCCACAGATTTTTTTGAATTGCTCTTTGACATCCGGTTTCACGCTACCGCAGCCAAATATCCCCGTAACCCAAAAGCCTGGTCCACCCAAGCGTCAATCTCGTCATGTGCAATATTCACATCCCGCTCCACGCGAGCCAGAGACTGCAAAAAGTAATCCCGATCGCCGCGCCGTTTCACAATCAATGACGCGTACAGCTTCAAGATCGATTCGTCGACGTGACTCACGCGGTGCCGCATCCATGTACTGAGTATCGAAATGCCTTCGCGCAACGCCGGCTTATCCTGAATCCCTGGAATCATGCGAATGCTGTCGAGCAGCTTCACCACCCATCGCACAGCCTCTGCGGAAGCATTTGGGACCCGAGCGCGAAGTATCGCAACCTCCTCGCGAGCCGAAGGTAGGTCCATCCAGGTGTAAACACAGCGCGATCGCATTGGCACCGACAAGTCATGCCTGATGTCATTCGACAGCAAAACTACTATGGGCCATCGACCGGGATCTTTCACACCTACTTCCCCATAACGAGGTACATGCGCGTACCCTCGCCCAAACAACTGCAACAGCATGTCTTCAATTGTGTCTTCCAGCTTGTCGATCTCGTCAACGATCAGGATCGGCACCGTTCCGGTCCGTGCGGCGTATTCAAACGCCCCTAAAGCCTCACCAAACACCAAGTAATCAGAACCCCACTGTTGTGCTCGCGCCTCCCCTAATTTCATTCCCGAACGAATCGCCTGACTTACGAATTGGCTTTGTCCTTCTCTGTCCCAGCTATAAAGCACATCAGCCAACTCAAGTCCCTTCATCCCCTGCAAATAAAAGATCGGGAGATTGCACGCCACAGCCAACGCCTCGGCCAGTGCCGTTTTCCCTGAGCCTCTTTCACCCTCAATCAAATGCGGCTGACCCGCTTCGATTGCCAAAACCAAGTCCGAAAGTACTGGCTCCTGAATGATGTAACCCGTACCAGCAAGCAATTCCGCCAGCGCCGAACCACCGCCTTCAGCCACGACCGCCCGCGGATTTATGATTGGCCTCTCAGAATTATTCGAGTTCATCCTTAAAACCTACCGTGCGGATGGATCTCCACTCACAACGGCTTCCGCCACTCGCCGCATCTCCGCCGTCATTCGCGGCAATGCAGCCCTGATTCGATCAACGTTCCCCAACTGAATCAATTCTGCCAACTCTTGTTCCGAAATCCCGGTGACTTCACGACGCATACTCACATCAGAGTGCTTTTCAATGTCCGCGCTCGACAGCTTCGACAAAGCATCTACACCCTGAATCCCTTCCGGAAGTTGAGTAATCATCATGTACCCCTGACTCCCTGCCGCGACCTCAACAAAACTATTCCGGTCTCCTCCACTAAGCAGCGCTCCGTCTAACTCATTCGTCACTCTGCCTCCATAACTTCCAAAAGCATCAGTGATAACTATCGGTCTGCGTCCGATCGATCCGACAAAGCTTTCAGCCATCCGCAAACTGGTTTCACCTAATTTCGCGAATACTCGGGACCAACGACTCGACATCTTTCTGCGTTCACCACGAATACCAGCGCCACCGTCAGAACCGAACAACTCACCACCAACCTTTACAAACTGGCCCGACTCGTTATCAATGAATCCCACCAATGAAACAAACGCACGGTTATACTCAGCTCCACGAGCCACTCCCACCAACACTGTCCCTTTTGGCATGGACCAACCGTTGCCCTTAACATCGCGACTCAATTCGAACCGCACCAGCCCACCGGACCGCAGCGTGTAAAGCACACCAAGACTCTTCACTGGCAACATCTTTCCAAATGGCGGCAAAGCAACTCCGCGCTCCTCGCGCGGCGGTCCCGAGTTATTACCACCACCGTTGACTGGTCGCGACTCAGCAGTCGCTCTTATATCCTCGCCAATCAATACCGATCGCTCTTGATTCCGACCCCCAACAACTACACCCACCGAACGCGCAGCATTCTGCTTCTCTTCAGCTTCTACTGAAATCTGATCACTTCCTACTCCACTTGATGCGGTCGCATTCACCGTCGTCGATAAATCCGGATTAAGCCCAAGCGGCTGCATTTGCGTCACCGGCAAGTTTGAGCCAGGCACAGCAACCACCGCAGGCGGAAGGATAGCCGGCCGTACTATCGAGCCATCGCTCATCACAACTCCACGATCAGAAACACCCGCTTGATCAATCGCTCGCTGCGTCATCGCAGCTTCACTCTCAACCGCCGCATTACTCGATCCGGCGTTCCCATTAACCGCCACCTTCGCCTTACGTTTTGCCCCATTTCCAACCAGATACCACGCACCTACCGCAACCACACCCAGTAAGAGCAGCGCGAACAGACCAACAACAATCCTCTTCGCACGCCCTTTCCCCTGGCCTTCTCCGCGTTCTTCCGCAACCGCTTTGACTATGTCACCGTCTTCGACCAACGTCGCTGCTTTTTCATCTTTTCCTGAAAAGCCGCCGTCTTTTCCCCTAACAACGTTTTCAAACTCTGAGTCGTCTGGGTGCATTTCATTCAAACCGATTTGATCAACTTCGCGATTAAGAATTTGCGACATAGGTTCACTTCACTTTTTAAAGAGGATTACTTCTTCGCCTCAGCAAAGCTATTTCTTTACCGGCACCGTCCCTGTCCCAATGCCAGCGGTAGTAGGCACATCAGCAGCTTCTGTCTGACTAACCGACACCCGCAATCGCTGTAACGCCCCCAACACTGGCGCCTCATACACAATGGCGTAGTAAACAACCTCACCTTTGTTTAGTCTTCCGTCCAGTGAAGTGCTTTCCACGTACAGACGTTTAACTTGCTCGAGCTGAAGAGTCTTTCCTTTATCGTCAAACGTTTGCACATAGATTTCAGGATTCCCCTCGACAATCCGTAACACCCCACCACTATCGTTCCGCACCGCGATCAAAACCATCCGCGCCTGCACGTCCAAATCAACCACTGGCATCACGGCCAAACTTAAACCGTGATTAGATTTCCCAAACGTCCCCAGCTTGTTTGGATTCTTAATCACATCCCTCAATCCCACACTCGCAACCTCTGACAGCTTCGGCCGCTTTTTCGACACCCTGCCACTTCGAACACGCTCATCAGCCTGCCTGCTATCTACGTCGGCGATCGAACGAGAGACCTTCGGAAACAAAATTTCCTCGCCGCCTTCCTCCTCGGCCTCGTCTCCAAAACGAACCGAACCGTCTGACCGCTTCGGCGACGGATCATGACCATCGAGGTTTACGGCCAACCCCGCCATTTTCCTGGCCGCAACCACTTCGTCGCGGTTATACATAACCACACAACGATGTGCGTTCTGCGCCAACTCTCTAACCGGATAAATCAAAAACGTAACAACAACACCCGACTGCATCTGCACACTAATGGCTGCTGATGGTCCATGCGTTGTAGATCCAACCGGAGGTGCGACAAACGCCGCGCCCGGACGCAACACCAGCGAACGCTTGCTTCGTTTTGCCGTTTCCTCATCAAAAGAGACCAAATCCGAATTCCCCGGATGAATCATGAAAAACGAATCTGCCGCAGGAAACTCAATAACATTCACCCCATTCTGAGCTAACCCAAGTCGAATTGTCGGATTCTGATTTCCCTTCACCGTTACGTTCGCCTCACCCGACATGTACTCAGGCGGCGAAGCACTCACCAAAGCAACGGGCATGATCGGACTGGCAGAAGGAGACGGCTTCGCAGACGGTACTGTGGCAGCCTCTTTCTTCTCTTGCGCAGGCTTTCCAACCTGCTTCGACCGCGTCTGGCCCAATACCGCTCCGAAGAGAATCAGGAGAAGCAACGTCACACTCAATGGATAAGAGCCCCTAAAAAGATTTGTAATAGTCACTTGATACTCCGTTTCTTAGTCGTTCTGTAATGCCGTGAGCGGCGTTATCGAACCCGAATTAGCAGCCGACGACTTCGCCTCGTTTTCCTGCGCCGTGCCTTTAGTCAATGGATCGTTTAGCTCCTGATAATCCAAAGACGCGACCAGGAATCCCGATCGCAAATTTCGATCAGCCCGGCCCGTATTATCAGCAACCAGCTTGAGAGTTAATCGCAATTGCTTCGTTTCAGTTAGCCTAACCCCTCCTACCACCTTGGTAATTTCCTGTTTACCGATAACAGTCACTGTGTACGGGTCATTCTTATCAACCGAAACGTCCATCGGATTCCAGACCGTTTGCCAACTCTCGGCCTTTTGTTGATCTAAGATCCCATGCTCCTTGATCCACCGGGAAAACTTCACCGCACTATCCGGAACCATCATTCGAAAAGCCTTTTCCATATCGCGCGGCCTGGTGGCGGGATCTACCTGATACACGGCCTTAACAAATTCCTTCGTCAAGTAGACCTTATCCTGCGCTGTAAGTTTCTCAGGCCCAAATTCAATCCCATCCTCACGACCGTGATTCCGGTCGTTAATTGAGAGCACTCGCCCGCTGCCGCCATCCACCACGATTCGATCCGGCCGACGCAAATACTGATAGACATTTCCCACACCACTCGCGACCAAAAGAACCGCTATGATCATCGTTGAAAACGTCAGACTCAAAATGGTCCTTACGTCCGCCGCATCACGATAAACGATTGTGCGTGCAACGCTCTGCGTCCCGTTCACACGCCGAGCCTCCGGTAGCATCGTTTTTCCTTTCTGCCCATCGGTCTTACTAACCTGATGGGCCACCCCTCTACTAATCACTGTGCCAGGCCCATCTAACGCCAGTTGCACACCACGATCGTTTTCCAGTTCAGCCAGCAGCTCCCGCACTTCAGCCGGCAGCTCATCATCCGGTGAGCCAACTACCATTTCTTCATGTCTGCTCATAATTTCCCATGTCGCTCTTCGAGCTCTTTATCTGCGATCTCACTGGCAGGATTGCCACCAGACTCTCGCGCTCTCTTCAACAAACTATGTGCCACACCAAACACTTCGCCAAATGCGCCAAAACCCGAAATACTCACTCACTCAATTGCCACTTTCCACAATTACCCTGTTAGCGATCGCTAACACCCTATTCAATCCAATTGATTTTTAACTGAGCCAATCCGTGCCATCTTCGAATCCACGCACATTTGCCTTTCGCTTAACCACTCCACTGTAGTTGTTAGGTAAGATCGGTAAGGAATGGGGTGAATGCTTGAGGACGCACTGCTCAGGATTTGCGTTACAGGATCAAAGCATCTTAGTGGGACGATCAAAAGAGCCTTGTGTTGCCTGGTCCAAAGTCAAAGATGTCTGCGGAACTGTTGCTGCTTGAACAAACGCGAGAATCTCAACTCTCTTCCAAACTCCTGTTGGCTCGACAAAGACGCAACCCTCGCGCGCCTCGCCAGCCTTCTCTTTCGCTCTCGCGACTCGCGCCATTTATCAAAAAGAAATACTTGCCGCTTTTTGAAAAGGATGAGCCTTAAGCGGCGGTAAAAATCTTTACTGCCCGCCAACGCCAATATAGAAAGACTTCGTAACGCTATGTTGACCTCTCGTCTCATTATTGCCTCCAGTCTCTCCGCCGACAGTAACGGATGTTTCCACCGGCTTAACAATCTGACCATTCATCACAAAATATCGAACCCCTGAGTTCACATCGAAAAATACCGTTTCAGGCTCCGGCCTGGAGATCGCCTCTACAACTTCCGTACCGCCTCCTGGACCAAGCCCCACCGCCGTCTCTTTCACTCTCGAGTAAACGACAGTCGGCTGAAACTCGGCAAAACCTTGCAACTCACTATCAATCAGCCGTTGCTCTCCAGCGGAGACAGTCTCAGCAGGCAGTTGCAAAACCCTGGTCCCAGCTATTATGTCAGGGTGAAATACCCTGCCTGAAGTAACCCGCGAAAACACCACTAACCCCCTTCTCACGTAGGATCGAGTCTCCTTATATGGAGGCACACCTGAAGAAGTTCTGATGCCCCGCGGATTGATCACCTTTCCCCCTGAAGTTCTAATAGTGCGCCCGGACCTGTAGCACTCAACTGCACCTTCTCCTGCGTTGTAGCTCGCCAGGACCAGGTCCAGCCTGCCATCAAAACGTGCCGTTAGCTCCCGCACATACCGAGCGGCTGCGTCAATCGCCGCTGCTGCATCGTGCGGATTCTTCAAGTTAAAGCGTTTCGCTGTCGCTGGCATGAATTGCATCAAACCCCGAGCTTTCTTAGGCGAAACCAACTCCGGGCGAAAGCGAGTCTCTAAATATGCCAACGTCCATAACACTCTCGGATCAACACCGTACTTCCGAGCCGCTGCCGCAATGTAGGGCTCGTACAACTTCGCCCGTTGCCTCAGCCGGGTGTTAGCGCGAAAACGCCGCTGTTTACGATCGCTAACACCCCCCCTCCATTTTTTATCCCGATCGATCGACCGTTCTGCTCCCTTAGTTCGACCTGTTTGGGCCTCTGCTTCCGACTGCCAAAGCATTGCCACCACCATCAATACCGCGAAATTCAAAGGAACTTGTTTTTTGATCTGCATCAATGCCCGAACCTCCAACCACGCCTATCAGCAAAACCAGTGCCGCTGTGTTCCCACCCTTCTCGGTTCTGGCACACGCCTTGTTGAGCAGCCCCGCACCGTCCGAGGAACGACAACCTCGATCGGAAAAGAAAATGTGAAAGAGTGAAACCATTTATCTCAGGAGTAAGAAAAGGAAATGAAACGCAAACTCGGCGCGTGGGTTAGCGCGCAAACCAACACAGTCCACATCGACCAAAAACTCTTAATGCATTCACGCGCCGCTCGCGTGGGTAAGCGACTGATGCAGGCAAGCGTTGTTCTTAATCTGCTCGCGCCAGTGCTTGTCATCTGTCTAACAGCCGTTTGCACCATGGCCCAGGGGCCTTCGGGCGGCACCATCTTCGGCGGAAACGATCAGACTCTCGGTAATGGAATTCGAGAACTCATCAAGTGGGGACGAAACCTTCTGTTTCTCCTCGGCGTGGGCGGCATCGGCTGGGCCGTATTCAATTACATGACTGAAAAGAACTGGGCCAAACAAGCCATTGGAGGAGGTTTCTGCATGGCCTTCGGCTCGATCGCAAGTCTCGTTTACTCGTTCTCCCAGGGCAGTGCCGTAAATCTCGACACAGATCTCGGCAATTAAAAGGAAGCAGAACGCGAGAACAAACCATGCGACCCAGACCCATCCGTTCACAAATCTATCTCCCTGTAGTGCGCTTCGGTGTGAGGGACACTGACTGGAAGTTTGTTATTGCCGTCGTGCTAATCGCTTACGCGCTGCCCTTTTTCTTGAATATGAAAGTGCTTCGGTTTCCGCTGGAAATATGGACCACCATCATCAGTACTGTAGTCTCGGTCGCCTTTTTTAACTTTGTCCGCATAGGTCGCCGCCCTTTCTGGTTGCAGCACCAGCTCGGCGCCCTCCTCACACCTGCGCGGCTCCGCCACTCGCTCCCCACTGATCGTAAAGAGCGTCCCTGGCTGCTTCGTGATCTCAACAACTGATCTAACCGGAGAAGAGAAAACTACTGTGGATATTTCAACTACCATTATCCTGGCCGCAGCCGTCCTGCTCACAGCCATAGGTTTTGCTGTCGGCATGCGACTTATTCCCATCGCCCGACGTGCCAAGCAGGATTTAGCAAGCATCCCGTCTGATCAAACCGACGCTCGTAATAAACAAGATCAGACCCAAATCAGGTTACTTTCCAAACCTGCCGGTCGACTCCGTGACTCTTCCATTATGGATCTCGCCGGCGACCAACTTCGTCACACCGATGGCAGCGTCACCAGGGCCTATCACGTAGCTCTGAACTACACCGTCTTCGACGAGACCCACCTAATCGAAAGCCGCATCGATGAACTCGCTCGTTTGCTCGCATCAAGAAAGCCCGCCGATACCATCATCCAGTTTCGCTTGTCGGTAAACCCCGATCCTGGCCGTGCCATTCAGCGCCATCTCCGTTCGCGTGATGACCAGAATAATGACCCGCGCGCCAGCCTACTGCATATGATGGGTACCTGCTTTTACCAGGATGCGGCAATGGGCGGCGCCTTCAAACAGCACACTCTCTCAGCCTGGATTCGCGTTCCTGTCAAACATCGCAACGACGAAAGTCGCAAAGGTCTGGGCCACTTCTTTCCGACTCTGAAACGAGAACTCAATCTACGCGGCAAACTCGGTTTCCTTAAAGCACTGGCCCAAACATTGAGCGAGATCAGCAACGACCGGATCACTCGCCGCACCATTGAAGATGAACGACAAGCGATCGAAGAAGCTGACAAAACCTTTCGCCTTATCGAACAGCAAAGCCCGTTGCAACTAAAGCGCTTCTCCCGAGAAGAATTGTGGGAAGCCGTCTATCTCGGCCATCGCCAGAATGCCAATAGCGCACCAATCCTTCCCGATCTACCGGGCCGTGACGTTCGCGATTATCTATCACTCGAGACGATCGCCGGCGACGGCAACTTTATAATGCACGGCAACTTCCCTGCTGCTGTCATCTCTCTATTTGTACCTCCCCAACCAAACATCTTTGCCGATTGCATGCGCGTCCTGACCACAAACCCCGCTTTGAACTTTCGTCATACGATCATCACCGATTACATCTATCTTGATCAGGAGAAAGCCCGCAAGAATCTCGACAAACGCATTCGCCAGGTCAACCGCGCCAACCGCGGGACAACCCGACACGGCAGTTTCGAAGGGCGCAAGGCTTTGGACCAGCTCTCGCACGTTCGCGAAGCTGTAACCGGCGACACCCAGGCCCTTGTCAAAGCTCGCTTTTATGGTGTCATCTATAGCGAAGCCGCCACCGATAAAGAATCCCTGCGCGCCTCCCTTAAAAATCTCGATCGCTACTGCGAACAGCTTGTTACCGCAATCCGACACATCCCCGGAGCTGAAGCAGAACGCGAAGAACCCGCAGCCCTGCGTGCTGTGTACCATCGCGGTTTGGTTGGCGAACTCAGTAATCAACCGACTGGCCGGGAGATCCTCGAAACAACCGATTCGCTTGCTCCCCTCACGCCCACTGAATCTGCCTGGCCGGGAAGTCCCCAGCCACATACCATCTGTTCGACTCCCACCGGACATCTGACTGGCTTCAATCTTTACGATCGTAATCTCGTTACCAGTCCCCTTGTCTTGCTAATCGCTCAACCTCGCGGCGGCAAGTCCGTGTTCATGTCCCGCATCATCAACGACGTGCTGGCCAGCAAGGCCAACGTACGCGTCCGCGCTGTGGACTACGGCAAATCACTAGCTCCACTTGTCGAAGTACTAAACGGACGCTATCTACGATTCGATCAAGGCACCAAAACTATCAACACCTGGGACTATCCCGGACTCGAACTCGGCCAACTTCCTGACGACCTACAAAAGACTTTCGTCGTCGCAGACCTGATGCATCTCTCTCGTGCCGAGGACGTCATCGCGGAAGACATCCTGATGTTACTCGTCGACCAAGTCTATAAGAATCAGGTTCCACGAAATCGTCCGGGCCGCGAAAAACACGAACCACGACTTTCACACCTTCTCGATCTTTTGAAAGCTACTCCTTTCAAAGAACAGGCAGCCAGAGAGCGCTCCGAAACCCTGCGCATATCACTCGAATCATTTCGCAATGATCCCTGGATTGATGCGCCAACCCATTCCGACTTTCTGACCGACTCCAGGCTCGACGTTTACGAAATCGACTCCTTACAAAACCTCCCCGCACGGGTGCGCCAATCAATGGCTTTTCGTATCGCCGCTCACGTGATGCGCTCAATTGGTCGCCTCAACAGCGACGGCACGCGCTCGCCAGTATTACTCGCCTTCGATGAAATGTGGGAAGTAGCAAAGCACTACCCGTTGATCCTCAATGTAATTGAACGGGCAGCCCGCACCGGAGGTAAGGAAAACGCCGTCACTTTACTCGCCTCTCATGCCTACGAAGACTTCACGGGCACGAAGGATGTTCCTAACCCAATCGGGATCGCGCTCGCTAAGACCGCTGGTGTCAAACTTATCGGCAAACAAGTAGGTGACTACTCCAGACTGATTACCGAAACAGGACTCTCGCCGGCCGCACATGCCTGCATCGAGGGAATCAAAAACGTTCCCGGACAACATGCGCAGTTCCTGGCAATCATCGGTTCCGGACAAGACAAGATCACCGAAATGCTCCAGGTCGATCTTTCTCCGACCGAACTTTGGACCTTTACTTCTAACCCCGACGAACGAAACGCTCGCGCACGCGTCCAGAGTCTCCAACCTAACTGGCCCATAGCTGCCGTCATTGCATGGTTAGCTGAACGATACCCACGCGGCTTAACGGCCATCGGACTCACGGATGTTGACGAAACCGAATTAACAACGAATGTGAGAGCTGCTTAAAAGTAAATTACGAGGAAACGAAATCATGCGGAAACTACCATTCTTCAGACAACTTCTGCTGGGCTTACTGCTCGGCATCTTCATGACTCCAGCACAGCCCGCGCAAGCGCAATGGACCGTTTTTGACCCCACCAGCTACGCAGCCCAAATCCAAGAGATGGTGCGCGAAGTCGATCGCTGGATGCAAACCGTCCAACACTACATCGCCATGTACGACAAGGCAGTCCAAACAGTCACATCCCTGGGCGGCATCCTCACTAAGGTCGAACAACAACTCGCGCGCAACAAAGAACTTGTTGCCAGCATCGCCACCATTGGAAAAACCGTTCGCGAAGTCTACGCGCTTAAGCGACAGATCGAAAACATGGTCCAATGCCGCATCCGTGCCATCCGCCAACTCGACTCAAGACTAAAAGCCGGCATCTTCAACCCGCAACAGGATCTACAGGATCTGGAAGAGTACCTCCGCAATTCCATTGGCCGCGCCTCACAGGACACTGTAGCCAACATGGAACGTCTCGCCGCCGCCGACAACGAGTTTGAGCGCATGCGCTATGAACTTCAGAACGCTTACGGTCGCCTCGCCGAAGCTCAGGCAGTACTCAAGCAATTCGAAGCCATGCTTGCTACCGAGATGGCAAAGCCTGAAGAGGAACGGCATTCACAACAACTCCTGCAAACACAAATCAGCAATACCAAGATTCAGATCGAGCAAATCAAAACTCAAATCAACGATCTCACTAAGAGTCTGGTGGCTAAGGCAAAACAATACGGCGTACAGCTCGCAGCCCGCGCCGACTACGGTCAACAGGTTCACCAAACAAACAAGATGTGGGAGAGCACAGTTCCTGTTCGCAAAGAAATCCTCGATGAAATTGATAAGGCCTTTGAGAAGGACGAAGGCATCGATGACGATCCGGCAGACGCCGGGAACTAAGTAGGACAAAGTTTCAACCAACCAAGGGAACGATTGTGAAACGTCAACTCGCAATAAAGCTTCGACACGACCAAGGCTTTCAAGCAGGACTCTCTTTCTGCATCACGCACACTCGCGTCAAGACCATAGCTGCATTCCTGGCGATCCTTTTTGCTCTCATCAGTGCCCCTTCAAGTTTTGCGCAAAGCAATGGAGACCCGATCATCATTTGCGAATACTGCAATGGGGACCTCACTTCTGGAACCCCACCAGCTCAACAACCCCCAACCACTGCCCCAACTGGATACGCAATTGGAACCAACGGATCAGGACAAACCGTCCAATATCCGGTAGGAACATTCCCCGCAAATCAAGTCGATGGTCTCCGACCAATCGACCCGGCGAACGCCGCAAAAATAACCCCACCAGCCGGTTGGACTGTTATCGGCCAAACCCAGAACGGCGACCCTGTCCTTCAACGCCCTGACGGTGCTTACACCATCATCTATACCAGCCAACCGCTTGCTGCTGGTTCCGCCACCGATCCCTCGCAAACGGCTGTGACTCCACCATGGGAAGCTGGTCAGCCCAGCGCACAACTCCAGAAACTCTTAGACATGGTCCGCGAACTGGTCCCGTATATTCGCCGCCAGGTCGAAAGACCGCTGATGGAAAAATTCACCTTCCTCGCCATGATCCTCACCAGTATCGTCCTGCTCTTTTCCTTCATTCGCATCATCCGAGAAAACGATGGTGCTTCAACCGAACTCTATTTTTGGTTTGGTCGCGCTGTGTTCTGCATGGCCCTTTTTGCAGTAGCCCCCTCAGTGATTTCGACGCTCTACAAGATCGGACGAACCTTAACCGTACCGATCGAACCCATGATCGAAGAGAAGCGCTCTGCGTTTAATGACCAGTACTACGCATTCGTGCAAGGCCACTTCATCGTCAAAGATGAAAAAAACGTTTACGTCCAACCCGCCTACGTTGAGCCGGGAGAGTATGGTTGGGTAGGCATTCTCACCGACCACGAGTCTGGAGACGGACAAATCAACGGACTTAAAGCAATCGAAGGCGCAACCGATCTCACCTCATGGCCCATGCCGAAATTGTTCTTCGGACTTAATGTCGCCCGAGCAATTCTTCAATCAGGCGAAATCTTTCTCCTGCTACTGAGTGGCTTCATCATGATTGCCCTCAAACTCGCCGTGCCGTTTATGGTCGCCGTGGCGCTAGACAAGAAACTCGCCGAGCGGATTTCTTATCCGTTCATTTGGGGTGCTGTCGTCTTCACAATGATCTTTCCTGTAGTTCGCGACGTGCTGATCTTTATTGCGTACACCGTCGCCAGCTTTGGGCTCTCACTTTACGACGGCGTAGCTCCCTACGCGATCGACGATCGAACCGCGCAAATAATCAAAAACAATGCCTACGACCCGACCATCATAATTATTGCCACCCTCTGCATCATGCTCGTCAACGGCTTGATACTCTGGCTTTCACCCTATCTGGCTTATCGAATCGCTACCGGCCAGGTATTTGAGGCCGTCTCAAGCACTGCCTCCGGATGGATGGCAGCAATCATCGGCTCTGCAGTTGAATTCCAGGGACTAAAGGCAGGAGCTTCTTTGCAGCGCCAAGCAGAGAACACTCAAACAGAAGGTGCCTATAAAGCTGAAGTGACCCGAGCGAAAGGCTCGCTCGATGCTTCTAACATCGGAGCTAATGCGCGTCAGATCGCTGCACACGCAAACATTCAAGGTAACCAAGTCGCTAATCTAAGCGCGATCGAAGGCGGGGCCGCTACTGCCCGAGGAATGGCCCAAACCAACGCCACCTTCACTGTCGCCGCAACCAATGCCCAGGTTGCTGATAGCCGTCGTCAAATGTGGGCTCGTGCCGACCAAGCCAACGCCCAAACAACGATCTCGCAGGGAGCCGAGTCGCTCAGAATCGCCAGCGAAGCAAGAGCACGTAAACAAGAAATCTGGGGCAGCGTTTTCCAACAAGGAACGGCTGGCGTCCCAATCGGTCAAAATGTCGCCGGCGCCGTAGTTCAACCGCTGTTCGCTAACGTTGCCACGGGAAACAGAACCCGAAATCTCAATCTCGCTAACAATACCTTTGCAGCGAACACCATCCAAAACGAAACCGAAACCGCAAACGAAGTGCAATCAAGCCAGTTCATATATCGCTCCGATATGGAAAACGCAGCTCAGGTCCAACGCGACGGCAATGTTGCAGCCATCAACAGTGGCGCTGCCATCTCCGCAGGCGGCGCAGTGCGCGGAGCATCGATAGCTGGTGCCGGAGTAGACAAGGCATATCAACTCGAACTGAACGCCAACCAGGTCCAATTCAACTCAACCACAGTCGCAGCAGGGGAAACAAAGAAAGCTAACCTCGAAGCGGCACATCTACGTGAAATTGCAACCATTGTTAGCGGCGTCGCTCGGGACATGGACCGCCGTATTGAGGAAGGAATGCGCCAGCGTTACTAAACGCCAGCAGAAAGGAATTCGGGACAAGTCATGGTAGCCTCCCAACAATCTCTAACCACCCCTGCGACCAACACCAGACCGCTCACACCAATGAACCCGTCCCAGCATGTAGTGAGTACCAGATCCGACCTCATATCGGCTATCGCCTACAACCTTCCTCCAAACTACTTTGAAGAAAGAGACCCCGACCATGGCTATCGCTGGTTTTGTGTAACTCAAAAGAGCAGCTTTCGAACAGAGCTTTACCTCAATGCTGCTAAAAGACGAATTAACATTTCCGTATTCGACAACAAAGGGACAACCATCAAACCCTGGAGTAGCACTCTCCGCATGACCGGCAACTGGCGACGTCGGCTAAGACGCGTCGCGGGCGAAGCCGTAACTCTCATCAACCAGCGACCCGCTTGCCCAAGCTGTAAATTGCCGATGGTTCTCAAAGAGCACTCCAACGATCATTCCCAATTCTTTGCTTGCTCCACATTCCCTGTATGCACTGAAACACTGCCTATCATGGACCATTTTGTAGATGAAGCGACAACTGCAGACTGGACCACGTCCCCACAAAAAGAACAAGCCTACTCCAGCATCCTATTCAATCTCCCAACCAACTATTACCAGGTCAACGACCCGAAACATGACTTTCACTGGTTCTGCCGAAGTCAGAAAACTGGATTCAAGGCCAGAATCCATTCAACGCTGCACAATGCCAGAATCAGCATTTCCGTCTTCGACCACAAAGGGGAGACCGTAAAAGATTGGAGTGGCGACATTCAGATGGTCGCCGACTGGCGAACCCGTTTGAGACGCGCTGCCGGCGAAGCGCTCGTACTGGTCCACCAACTTCGCAACTGTCCTGTTTGCCACTCTGCAATGGAACTCCGTAAACGTCATCACGACCAAAAACAGTTTTTTGGATGCTCTAAATACCCAAAGTGTATCGGAACCATGAGTATTACCGACTATGACGTGACCAGAAAGAAAGCGGCGAGCTATCCAGCTAATCAGTCAAACGAAAATCACTCTTCAATATGAGTACAGTTCTCGAAACCGCATCCACTCTCGTAAGCCCACAAGCTACACAGCCCCCATCACAACTTGGGTATAACGCTCAAAGGGTCGCAAGAAAGCGTTACTCCATTACCGATGGCGAGGGACGGCCTCTTGAAGAATGGGCCGATATCGTCAACCGCGTAGTCCATCATGTTTCCCAAGCTGAGACGAACGAAATAAAGCGCGAAGAATTCACTCGCACCATGACCGAGATCATGTGGAAACGTGAATTCCTGCCCAACACTCCCTGTCTAGTAAACGCCGGTCGCGACCACGCACAGCTCGCTGCCTGTTTCGTTCTTGGCATTCCGGATTCCCTTTCCGGCATCATGGACCATGCCAAAATCACTGCCACAATCCACCAAACCGGTGGCGGCACTGGCATGACTTACGAAATGATACGTCCTCACGGATCAGCAGTTAGTTCCAGACACGGAACCGCATCTGGTCCCGTATCCTTCATGAACATCGTCAATCAGGTAACCGACGTCGTAAAGCAAGGTGGAGTTCGTCGCGGCGCCAACATGGGAATGATGCGTGTTACCCATCCCGACATCCTTCGCTTCATTCACGCAAAGAACGACCAACACTCTCTCGTTAACTTCAATATCTCAGTCAACCTCACCGACGAATTCCTTGCTGCCGTTGACAACAACGACTGGTTTCAACTCGAGTTCAATAACCAACCCTGGTCTCAACCAATTTACGATCCAGTCACCGGCACCGAGTACGCGATTTACGTTCGCAGAGACGATTTATCGAGCGGCGCAGATTACAAGCCTCCTGCGCCCTTAACATTCTGCGACCGTCATGCTTTCGAATGCAGCGATCTCTCCTCTTACCAGAAAGTCTCACCACCAAGACCAGGGATGATCTATGCACGAGACATCTGGAATCGTATCGTCGCCAGCGCCCATAAGTACGCCGAGCCAGGAATTGCATTCATCGACGAAGTAAACCGCCAGAATCACATGATGGCCTCAATGGGTCCCATCTATTCATGCAACCCTTGCGGCGAACAATTCCTCCACGCTAACAATGCTTGCAATCTCGGCTCGATAGATGTCAGCAAATTCCACGATCCCGAAAACCGAGGCCTGCGTAACATCAACTGGAACCATCTCCGTTACGTGGTCCATGCAAGCACGCGATTCCTCGATAACGTCATTGATACTTGCACCTGGCCGCTTCCTGAAATCGGAGCAACCGTCAAGCGCACCAGACCCATCGGCCTCGGGATTATGGGTTTCGCCGATCTCTGCCTCAAGCTCGGCATCACCTACGGATCTCCCGATTCGTGCTCGCTAATGGACGACGTCATGGGCTTCGTGCGACGAGAAGCATGGACCATGAGCCTTCAACTAGGAGCGGAAAAGGAAACTTTCCCCGAATTTGAAGCAAACAAAACTGCCTACCATGACTTCATCTATAAAACTATCGGCATTCCCCCCTCAACGCCTCTAACTCCCCGTAACTACGAAACAACTACGTGCGCCCCGACAGGCACAATCTCACTTGTCGCCGAAACATCAAGCGGCGTTGAGCCAAACTTCTCCTGGGCTTATGTCCGCAACGACACGCTTGGGACTCGCACCTACGTACATCCTCTCGCTGCCGCGGCCCTCGGAGTTACAGTTGACCAAACCGATCCTGACTCAATCGCCAGCGCCGCCACCTATGTAAATGATCACCTTAGCGATCTCCCCCCACACTTCATCTCCGCAATGGACATTCCCTCCGAACAGCACGTCCAAGTCCTCGCCGCCACTCAGCGCAATGTGGACAACTCGGTTTCCAAAACTTGTAATGGCGCAAAAAACGACACAGTCGAATCAGTAGACCGCCTTTACATGCTCGCTCGTCAACTCGGATGTAAAGCTGTCAGTTATTACCGCGATGGCTCACGAAATGAACAAGTACTCACCAGCATGGCAAACAGGACAGTTGCGAAGTTGGTGGACCAGCCATCTTACGAGCTCGCCCCTACAGGTCTTTCCGTAGCCGACTTCTCAGAGCCTGGTCCCGTCGCTCTCGCAGCACCCGACCGAGAAGATCGCCCTAAAGAGCTAAGTGGCTCTACGTGGCAAATCCCGTTCGAAGGCGCAAAACTTTACGTCACCGTCAATCACAACGGACAGCGAATCCTGGAAGTCTTTGTTACTGGACCAATATCCTCGAGCGTAGGAAAACTAGCCTCGATAATGCTACGCAGCGGCTTCCACGTAAAAGAAGTGGCTCACACGCTTGAAACTACTACTGGAACTCACTCGGTCTGGTTTAACGAACGACTTCTAACCTCGCCCGAACAGGCCATCGCTGAATGTATGCTCATTATGCTTCGGCGTCTGCACGGAGAATTTGATTCAGCCCGCGCGAATAAACCCACAGCCCAAACTGCGACAACATCTTTGATGCCTACCTCGACAATCATCGGATCCTGCCCTGAATGCTATGGACAACTTGAACTCGCAAATGGTTGCAAATTCTGTAGAGATTGCGGCTACTCAAAATGTGGCGGCTAGTCGGAACTAGCATCACCGAATATGTCCGCTCGCAAAATACCAAACACCATCACCCCACCCGTATCTGGAGGATTCCAGCGCGTTAGTCCAACACGGCCCTGCCGCATCTGTCGCAAACCTACCTGGTGCGGATACTCGACCGACCAGCGAACCTCCATTTGTATGCGTGTTAGTGCTGGCTCTCGCGGTACTTCGACTAACGGCGGCAACATCCACGTTCATACAGACATTGGTCCCTCTTTCATCAGCCAGCATCCCCCACGCCCATCACCACCCTCAATCCCACTTGCACCAATCGCAGTCCGCGATGCCGTATTTCGAGAACTCATTAGAATCTCGCCAGCTTCAAACTACTATTCGGAACTCGTGAGCGGACCAGGTGGTCTCTTATCCCGAGGTTTACTCGCTCGACAAATCTCATACTTTGGCGCATTGCCGCCAACACAAACCGACCGTGCTCAGCTCGCGGCGGCCTTGCGTTCATTCGTACTATCCAACTTCACCGACTACGCCACGCTTTATTCACGCGCTGGCATCGTCGGAATCCCTGGCTTCTGGCAAGACCCATCAGGCATGGTCCATATATGGAAACCCCGGACCTACAACATGCCGATCCTCGTCATTCCGTACACAGACGCAGACGGCCTTATTCAAGCGTGTCAGATACGACTACATACTGAGGACATTCCTGGAGACGGCAAAAAATATCGCTGGCTCGCATCTCCACAGGAGCGTCACGGCACCAGCTCTGGAACTCCGATTCACTTCACCTTCCGACCCAAACACTTCCCGGCTGGTGGAAGTGTCCTCTTCACCGAAGGCAGGCTCAAAGCAGAGGTTTTCGTAAGATTCAAACCCGAGGCTCGTGTCATAGCAACCACGGGTGTAAGCTGCTCACACTCAGAAATGGTCACTGCCGGCAGACCATATAATGCCTTTATAGGCTTCGACTCAGATCACAGAACTAATCCCGCCGTCTGCCGCCAGTTAGCCCGCTTCATTGCCCTTCGCTGCCGCGATTCATTTCAAAATCAACTCTCGACTACAACGAGAATAGTCATTTGGGGCGGCTCGAAAGGCCCTGACAGCGCACCCAAAGGTATCGACGAAGCCGTACAACAAAATTTGCGATTAACCGCCATTTCGATTTCAAAATGGTACGACACACTTAGAGACAAACCACTCGACGAAGTTCGACAGTACTGGTCAGCAATCTCCTTCGACCCTGCCTCCGCCAAGTAAACCCAATTCTCGCGTCCAACACTTTCTAAGAACTGAAGCTGCAACCGAGGCATAGGCCGCCTACTCAAACGCGCCTTGACCGTATTAATGATATTTCCAGCATCAGGTGAACGTCAGAAACATCGTTATACCTTTCCAGCGAGCGCGTGGTTTGAATACCACTGTTGGGAAAGTGAAGATTCCGCAGATGCCGAACTATGGAGACGCACTCACCAACGAATAACCGTCTGCAGGATGCTGTCGCCAGATGAATCGGATTATGAAATGTATGAGGTCCGCTTCGCCGATGGGTACATGGGCCACGTATTCGCCGATGAATTAACGCACACTCGAAAGAACTTCGAACGACCCGACTATCCGGGTATTGTAGACCGTAAACCAAACCAAAGAGGTCAACTCTGACTACGGCAGGTAACTCACTCGACTAAATAACCCGATTCCCAACCAGCTCGCCCTGCACACAGCTACGCTCCTAATGCAAGATCATTTGCATTGACGACTATGCGTGTGCTCAATACCCTTCGGAGTTTATATGCCGACAAAATGCAACCAGGCATCGATCTGTACGCTTCTACTCATTAGCATTATCATTTCTTTATCGCCCCTCACTGGCATAGTAGGAGCCGCCAAGTCCGACCCATCAAACATTGCGGCACTTGAGCAGCCCCCACTCACTGGCTACCCTATTGAGTACACCTCATTCGCCGGCACCACTTACAACCTCACCGCATATGATGGCATTCACTGTCGTTATGCTCTCCCAACTAACTGGACACAGCCAGGAGCACTCAGCACCGCACAACTAAGACGATTGATCGATCTAACAGATCTCACCTACGCCCTGCTCACCGAGATTACGTCCGGCGAACCACAAGGCCCAGGTCTTCTAACAATCGCTGTTATTCCAACAGGCTCCGCCGCCGGTCATGCAGGCTCAAATTTCAAAGGCGTCGAACTCTCTGAGAACGAATTGGGCTCTGTAATGCAACACCTCAACTCCGATCTCCTCACCCCAGAAACCCTTCACGAGCTGATTCATAACTTCGAAATCTTTATTCTCCAAATCAACCTCGGTTACAGCGACTCTGTTCACGCCTGGACCGCATTCATGGTCCCTTTTCTTCAATACTATTCTCGCGCTGGCGTCATTCAATCCGATGCCGATGCTTGGCTTCAGAAAAAGATCACCGAATACACGTTGACATGGGATTCAACGAGTGCGACCTGGGCACAATGCGTCAGGAACGGCAACGCTTGTCCTAACATCTCTGCCAATAATGCATGGGCAGGGCTACTCCTAAGATTCAGCAAGTTACATGGTGTCAACGCACTCAAACGCGCATTTCGCTTCATACGCGACTATCCCGCCACTCATCCCAGCACCGGCACAAATCCGACTGGACCACAAACGCGTGAAGAAAAGAATGATTTACTTGTGGAGAGTCTCGCGGAAGGGGCTCAACAGAATATTCTCTGCGAGATCGACACTTGGCACTGGTTTGCAACCGAAGAAGCGCGTGCGCGCATCAGCCAGCGATTTCCCAATACTAATCCTTTTTGCATGGACAGTGATGGCGATGGATTCAGTCCCTTGCTCGGTGATACTAACGATACTGATTCCCAAATCAAGCCCACTGCACTTGAACGGATAAACAACCTCGATGACGACTGCGACCTCGTTGTGGACAATCTCCTACTGCTCGAACAAACGGATTTTCCGTCCGCTACTCAATCGGCCCAAACGATTTCGATCCCGGCAAAAATTCGCGGACAAGTAACCGCCTCCGACAGCGACACATTTATCATCAATCAGAATGACTCTCTTCCACGCCGCCTTCGCATTAATCTTCAAAGCCCAAACTCCTTTGTGGGCTTCATTCAACTCCAACCTGTTGACTTAAACGGTCGTACTCAGTCCTTCTCGGTCGCCGGTGGCGGCGCCCAAATCCTGACTCTCTCACGGCCTGGTCTCTGGGCAATCACCGTTCAGAACTCAATCTCTGCCACTTCTGATTATACGCTCTCGATCGAAAACGCAGCTCCACCACTAAGCCCGGTTCGTTTGAGAGTCATTCCTGGTTCCAATGCAGACACTATCCAAATTACTGCCAATATAGATACCACCTCGACATCTGCCCCCATACCCAACCTTATCCGTCTCTGGAACGGCTCTACCGCGATGGCCGAACCAACTCAACTACAATCGCAACTTTCTTTCACTGTCCCGATCCCTCCTGGTTCCGGTCCATTTAGTCTACGAGCACAACTTCTAAAAGACGACAGCCCAATTACGAAGTTCACGATACCCCTATGGATCGACCGAACTACTGGAACGATGCTCGAACAAAATCCCGATCTCAGTATCGCCGCCGATACATTCCTTCCTTCAGAGACACGAATCGGCGCCACAAATCTTTATGGCTTTACAATTACCAATACAGGTCCCGGCCTAGCGGAAAATATACAAACCAATATAACCATTCCATCAGGACTTCAACCGCTCACCACAGCTACAACCCTCGGCACAATTCAGCTCGATAACAACAACTTTCGTCTGTTCATCAATCAACTTGCCACTGAGGAGTCCGTAAGTTTCTCAGTCACGATTTCCAACGTTAATGCCCAAGGCACCATAACTACGACGGCCATACTTAGCTCGACTACCTCAGATCCCGTTCAATCAAACAACACCGCTTCTATAACTGGTATCTTTGTCGGTTCGCCAAGCCCGACGCCAACTCCGACACCGACACCGACGCCAACGCCAGTTCCCACTCCTACACCTACCCCAACCCCGAACCCAAACGTCACCATCCAAAGTCTTCCGGCAAAACTCGATACTGCCGCAACCCGGAGTGTCCTTGCTCAAGGTTCTCTAGCTCGAGTAGTCCTCGAAATCTCCGAGAACACCGCACTAACAGATAGCTATGGAAAACAAGATCAAAACGGTAACTGGCCAACCATGCTCGCCGGCTTCCAGATAAAAGTAGGAGCCATCACGACTGGCATCATAGCTGTCACCCGATTAGCCAACTCCAGCCCGGCTAGGTACGCAATTGATTTCTTACTTCCTGATCAAGCAGCGACCGGAGATCCAATTCCGGTTATAATTACCCACAGTCAACACACAACTGCATGGACTACAACTGCTACCATTCACGCGACAGCCCCCGCCTTCTGGTCGATCAACGGAACAGCAAACGGACCTCTCTTAATACTTGACGGTGACCTACTCACTGCTATCGATCCCACCACTCCTATTCGCGCTGACAACACGCGGCGCTTGTTAATCTTCGCCTCCGGAAGTAAGACGCTCGTTGCGCAGAACACACTCACAATCCGTTTTACCTGCGAGTCTGGCAACCAGGGTATTATCGTCCACGATTTTGCAACTACGCTTTCATCACTACCCGGCATTCAACAAATTGTCATTCGGATTCCAAACGATTTGGCAGGCTGTGGCCGCACCCGCTTCAGCATCACCGACCAACAAGACAGCGAAGTTTTTTTAATCATTCAGTAAAGAAAGAACAATGACAGAAGAAGAGGACGATCTTCTACAATATTACAAACCAATACTGCCACAACTCCCTCGCAACACCACGCACCAATATGCCTTGATCGTTGGCCCGCTCTTGCAGAAACTCTCGATGGTCCAGCGTACTCGGAATCACCTACTACGATCATTTCTCCCGCAGCAAACAATGGCTGCATATCCGCATTGTGCTGCCCGCAACCTTCACAGAGTAGACCTTATCCTTTTTGACGTAGTTGTAGATCGTGCGACGATCGACGTCCACGAGCTTCCCTGCTTGCGCCACACGCACTAGCTTCACGTATTCGCCGCATCGCGGACACCACACTTTTTCGCCGAGTACGCGAGGCGGATTTGATTCGGTCATAGTTAGCCCTTTCCTGTAACGTGCGGGCCGGACCGAGGAACGTCGCCTTAACTGCGACAACGCTCCCCGGTGGCCTCACGTCTGGGCTCGCCACGCAAGGCGCGCATGAGGCTTCTGGGCTTAACTCGTCTTCTACTTTATATGTCGCTTTTTTGAGGGGTAGTGTGAGATAAGAATTGGGATTTATTTTTTAGGGAATCAGGAGCGTCGGTATGTCCTCACAAGTTCCTCAGAAGCTCGCTGCAAAGCTCAAACACATTCGCACGGTTGAACTCGACTACTCAGAAACAGAAATGGCGGAAGCCGTCGGCGTTAGCAAGGCAGACGTATTGACCTATGAGAGCAGAGCAAAGCAACCGTCGTTGTTAACCGTGCTGAACTATGCTAGGCGCGTCGGGGTGACTATGGATCTACTCGTAGATGACGCGTTAGATATGCGCCCGAATACTGGCAAGTGGTAAGCGGCAAAAGACGTCTGGCCGGTGAATGGGCAACGTTGAGGACACTAGGAGTTGCGTTTGCGCAGTCGCCGCGGGATCGTCTTTCCCTGCTTGTTCGTTTGCTGGCCCGAAATGGATCGCCGGACGCCTATTGACTCAAGGTGTATCAATGACATCCCCATTTTTTTTGTTGACCGCAGGTACTTTTTGAATAGAATCCTTGCCAACGGTGAATGTGGTTGCCGGGGTGAGGACGGTAACCAATCGAGGCTGAATGCCTCCGCCAACCTTGAGGGGCCGACAACCAAGTCGGCCTTTCGGTTTCTGGACCCACTTTCAGAATTCGAAAGTGTTCACGATTGCTAACGCCACTTAGCCCATCAGGACAATTTACCCTGCCGATTGTTTTCCGCCCCTTCTCAATTTCGTAAATGAGATTCCACGATCCCATTTTCGACAACTCTTGCATCAACAGGATAAGCATCAACTGACACCGCAGGTATATGAAAGTTCATACCAGCAGAACTAAAACTCGCATTATGCTGCAAGAACTCTTGTACTCTTCAATCAATAATTCCAGATTTCCGCATCTTAAAATTTTTTTTTGCAGTCGTAAATTTATCCATCACTAACTATGCGCGTGATTTAGTTACCCTTGCTAATTTTCTTGCGTCCCACTTGGCCCAAGAAAGTAATTTTCTCTCTAAAAAAACCTGTTAGAATTTCCGCGCGTCGCTCGCTTGCGCCATCCCTGGCGCTACAAAAAAAGTCTCCCCAAAGGCTGTACCGACGTGTAATGGAATGACGCTTGATAGCTCGGTAACGTTGCGGTGACTTGAACAAAACATCCCAGTAGCCCAGAAACAGCGGCGTAGCATGAACCAAGGCCCCTCCCACACCATTCTTGCTGTAAACGATCGTAAGGACCAACTAAATGAGCTGGCGTCTGCCATTAAGCTAGCCGAGTACGCGGTCCTCAAAGCCACGAATGTGTCAGCCGCGCTCAGACTCGCGACCGGACATCAACCTGATCTAATCATCATTGACGTTTCAAAAGAACAAACTGCTTTGGACCTTCATCGCCGCCTTAGGTCTAATCAGACTGTTAGTGATGTTCCGATACTCGTAATCACCGCCGACGCTGTAGCTCCCAAGAGCTTCGATATTGACCCAACAAAAGACGACATCCTGAAAACGCCTTACCACCCGATCACACTGGCGGCCAAAGTTGCCAGACTCGTCGAACGTAAACGAACTCAGGATGCACAACAACGCTACTTTGAGCTGTTCCACAATGCGAATGACGTTGTCTACACTCACGATCTGGAAGGACGCTACACGTCCCTCAATAAACGAGGACAACAAATAACCGGGTACTCACCTGACGAAATCGCTGACGTCAAGTTCAGTAGTCTTGCTAGTCCCGAGGATGTAGCACTGGCTCACGACATGCTTCGGAAAAAACTCAATGGAGAGGCGACTAACACTATTTACGAATTGTCCGTCAAAAAGAAAGATGGGACTTGGACCCGCTTTGAGGTTAACTCGCAGCTAATAATTGAAAAAGGCAAACCTGTAGGCGTCCAGGGCATCGCTCGCGATATTAGCGCGCGCCAAGCAGCCGAAGAAAAGCTTAGGCAGGCACAAAAGATGGAGGCTATCGGACTACTGGCCGGCGGCGTCGCTCACGACTTTAATAATATCTTAACTGCCATTTACGGAAGCTGTGACTCGCTTCTTCGTGCTCTCGAGCAAGAAAATACAGAGCACGTCCCAGTAGAAATTGGCTACCCTAAAGAGGAGTGCCGCAACACCGTTCCAGTGGAGCGCCAAGACACGGCCGAATGGATCAAGACTTTACGAAGGCACGTCTCTGATATCCAGCAGTCCGGGAGGTCAGCCGCGAGCCTTACTAAGAAGCTCCTCGCGTACAGTCGCAAACAAGTCCTACAACCCGTTAACCTCAACCTCAATGTCGTAGTAACAAATATGGAGGAAATGATTAAACGTACCATTGGTGATGACATTTCGATCACTTTGAAATTGGCAAACGATCTCCCTCAAATCACAGCAGATAGGCATGAGCTCGAACAGATAATTATCAACCTAGCTATAAATGCCAGAGATGCCATGCCAAATGGCGGCACTATAACCATCGAGACATTAATTGTTCAACTCGATAAGAAACACGGAAAGAAACAAACATCAAACAGGAATCCCTACGTTCAACTCTCCATAACAGATACGGGAATAGGCATGAGCTCAGAAATACAGCAACATATATTCGAGCCATTCTTCACAACAAAAAGTGAGGAAAAGGGTACCGGTCTGGGATTAGCTCACGTCTGGGGCTGCGTGGAACAATCCGAAGGCTTTATTACCGTATCCAGCAAAGAAGGAGAAGGAACCACTTTCAATATCCAGTTCCCGGTCGCAAACAGCATCGCTTTCGAAACTTCGATCGATCTTATATCCAATTCAAACCGAGACATACAGGGCACACAAACTGTTCTAATCGCAGAGGACAACCCGGACGTTCGACAAAGGGTAAAGGACTGGCTTACGGGTGCCGGATACACCACACTCGAAGCCATCGATGGAGTACACGCTCTTGAAGTATTAAATGATCAGCACATTCACCTACTTATTACGGACGTTCTGATGCCAAAAATGAACGGGCGAGACCTTGCCCTTCGCATCCTAGACTTGCGACCGACAGCCCAGGTACTTTTCATCAGCGGTTATCCAACGGACATAATAACTGATCGTGGCGGCGTCCTTATTGAGGGAGTGCACTTCCTCAGTAAACCTTTTGATCGCAATGAACTCCTTCATAGCGTCAACCAGATCCTAACTTCAAAAGAAGCAGCGTGAGGCTCAGACGAACCGAACTAATAAGCGCCCCCAACCGTTTCAACTTTTAAGATTTTGATCGTCGCCCTTCGGCCCAGACGCTTTTAGCGAGAAGGGTGAGAGTAACCGCCCGACAAACATTCCCCCTCTCGAATCGAATCCGAGAGCATGGTGAAGTGTATCGTCAACGTGGTCCAACGCTCATCCGTCTTTGATACTGATCAACGACCTAATTCCTTGAGGGTACGTCCGCAGACCTATGGCCACGAAAAGACGCCAGGAGACCATTCAGTCTCAGCCGGGATCTAAGGCACTACGATCCGCAACTGATTCACTTACCGAAGCGATATTCCTCATAGACCGATCCGCACGCATTGTCCTCGCTAACAACGCGGCTCAAACCATGACCGGGCTACCGGAATCCCTTCTTCTTCGTAAACCTATCGCGACGATTCTCTCTCTTCAGCTTTCCCAACCAGGAACACACACAAAGCGGATCACACTTCCACCTCGGGATCTCGTGACTCTACCCGCCCGCCTACACTCCCTGCCATTCTCAGCCACCTTTGTTCCACTTACTGGGCTTCCCAACTTTTCCGACCTCAAACCTCGCCCGAGCGCTTTTGTGATCGTAAGGTCCACTCCGTTACGACAAATTCACGATCACACAAGCACAACGGTCTATCTGCAGACCATTGGTTATCTCACAATGAAACTCGCTCACGACCTCAGCAACTCGCTTACCTCTATAATTGGAAACGCCGAACTCCTTGCTGAACAAATAAACGAGGTACTTTCATCACCAACTCCAGACACTGTCGCTTCACTAAAGGACTACGGCCTCCCCGAGCTTAACGATGTTATCCGTAAGTCTCGTGAACTAGCACACTTCATAAACACACTTCGAGAATACGCACGTCAACAGCCTATCAACACCCATGCTTTAGATCTGAATGATGCAATTAGCGAGACTCTCGCCATTGTTAGGACTCTACTGGGCCGTACCATCCAGCTTGATTTCTTTCCTACCCACGAGCTTCCACCAATCCAGATAGACCGCCACAGAATTGATCAAATCCTTTTTAGCCTATTACTAAGCTGCAAAAAGCAAATGCCAACTGGCGGTCTTATTACTATTGAAACGGACCGCGCTAGTCTTGATCGCGAATTCACAGAAACCCATCGGGGCGCTCGACAAGGAACGTACATACGCTTGAGTATCATTGATTCCAGTACTGGATTCGACTCAGAGCAACTTACGCGCATCTTTGAGTTTCCCCAGCGTCAAGACTTTGACTACGCTGGTCTCGGTCTTTCTATTGTCTATTCAATTCTCAAACGCTTCGACGGCTACGTTACTGTAGAGAGCTCGCCCGGAAAAGGCACACGCTTCAACATCTATATCCCTTCCGTCGCACCACTACTTTCCATCGCACCGATCACCGAAGACGAACGCCCGCCCGACCTTTTAACTGACGACGCAACTATTGCTGCCAACAGCGCTCTAATACTTGTAGCTGATGATGACTCAGATATTCGGAAAACGATTGCCAGGTATGTTTCACGCGCGGGCTACAAAACTGTGTTCGCTGCCGACGGCAAGACAGCACTCGATCTGTATAAACGACTTACAGACGAAGGCACTCAGCCAGCATTACTGATCGCCGATCTGGGCCTGCCTGAGATCGACGGCCGCACATTATCAACAACACTTCAAGAACAATTTTTCACCGCCCGCATACTCCTGACTAGCGGATACACAACTGACGTCAACCCCACGACCGGCACGACACCAGAGGGCTTCACCTTCCTTCAAAAACCATTCGAACCTAATGTCCTTCTAACCACAATTGAACGATTGCTCAAACGGGAGGATTCGCCGAACTCATAGCACCCGACGAAAACAGCACCTCTTCATAGTGTTAGCGATCGCTAACACCCCCTTTTAACCTCACTAAGCCCATCACGACAATATACCCTGCCTCCTGCAACCAAAAACCAGAGTTTACGGTCGAATATCGCCTAAAAGAGACCTTCGCTATAGCTCAACACAACGGCACACCACATGCTACTAGGCTTAACTGTCGGCCTTTCCGGCACCCTCACACCACTGAGCCGTTAGCTTTATTACTTCAAGGAATATGCCCAAACGCGCTATGCCTACTGAACGAAAACCGCGCATTCCCACTACGCCCAAGAAACAAAAAGCATTTGAGCAAAAATATATCTCTGCTCAACAACTCGCCGCCCGCTGGGGCGTCTCCCCCAGCGCGATCTACCACGGAAAATGTGACGCGCGGCTACTGCGACGCATCACCCTCGGCCCAAGGACCATACGATTCTTACTGCAAGAAGTTATCGAACTTGAAGAGAAGAAGAACAACGTTGCGGCGTAAACACAGTCGCTTTTTCAAATCTGCATTAAAAATAGCGCGGCAAACAACCTCCTTGCGATGAGCTCAACTAAAACCAAGACACCTCAGTACGTGAAGAAGCGAACGCGCAGAGGAGTAGAGCGCTGGGGCTATGACGTCTGGCTTCGGAACGAAAGTGGTAAAAGAAAGCGCTTCCGCGACTGGACCTTCGGCACCAAGAGCGAGGCCCAACAAGCACTAGCCGCATTACGAACAAAGGGATGGAAAGAAAGGTATGGAGTCAATCCCCAAGAGGAAAAAACGACCACGACGATCGAACAAGCCGTCGACAGTTATGTGAAATTTAAGAAGGCGGATTTGCTTGCCAACAGGTCAGACGACCCCTCTGCTTATTATCGTGAAACACCTGGCCATCTTCGTACACTCCTACGGTGGTGTGAATACGCTGGACCAGATCGACCCGTCACCTCAATCACCAAAGACGACTTTATTTTTTGGATCGCAGAAGAAACAGAACGTGGAAGACTCAACAAGAAACCAATCAAAAAAGGAACCATAAAACGAGGACTTAATACAATCTGTGCGGCACTTAACCACGCAGTCGAGAACACCGCAACCTTTAAGGATCTCGTCGACTACCACGTACCTAAAAATCCTCTCGGTAAGAATGTTGAGGAAGAACGCGACCGAGTGCTTACGGATGAGGAAATTGTCTTGCTCTCAGAAGCCCTATCCGCGAAACCGGAATGGGAGGAAGCCCTTTTCTTCTTTCAACTCGACTTAATGACAGGCGCCCGAATGGCTGAGCTAATCCGAATGCGTTGGACGGAATCCAGCTCTCGCTTTGGTACTGTGAAACTGTATTCCTCAAAAACAAGAAAATGGCGCACGATTTTAGTGCCCGCCGCCGCGACTCTGTTAGCAAACCGAAAGGCGTCCGGCCTCGGCGGTGCTGAACTCGTTCTCACTCATCCAGATCACTGGTATCGCGAAAGATTTAGGCGAGCGTCGAAGAAGGTCGGAATTAGCTATGGACAAAAGACGCCTGGTGGTTGGACGCCCCACGATCTTCGTCATACGTGCCTAACCAATCTCGCCATCGCGGGAGTACCAATCAACGGTATTAAAGAATTCGCCGGCCATGCGTCAATCGTCGAAACCCAGAAGTATCTCAAGTTCATGCCACAATCGATTGAGCTCGCAGGGAAGGCTTCCAACCGCCTGGGTCAACTTTCAAGAGCGCAACTAGACAGCGAAACACCTCGAGCATCCGAGCAGTCTTTGCGTCTAATTAAAAACACTCTCTAGCCAAGCACCTTCTCGACAAGGCGCGGAACCATCAACAGGAGAGTGCCCCCATCTATTAGAAATGTGGTTCGTTTCTATAAAAGTCCTAAGCTTAAAGTAGTGAATCTCACAACGCGCTGGCAGCTAAACTTTTCAACGAAGGACTTAGACGGTGGCGGCGAATCTGTAGGTGTAAAGTTTTTCGTCAGAAATGGATTAGTTCCGAGCAACGGCAGCGTTCGGGGATCGGTTTTTACCTGCAGCGCACTAAAGTTGCTCGACGACAGACTCCAAGACGTGTTGCCACGTCAAACGATCTTTATTTCCTGAAGTTTCGACAAGGTAGCAACTGACGATGGGCCAACTCGAACGATCGCCTGGCCAATCAGACAGTCTGGGCCAAAACCGGCCACCGGTCTTTTGTCACACCGTCAAGCGGACGAGTTAATTTGCCGAAGTGAGTCTGGACTCAGGACGCGTTGGTACGGTGAGTAACATTGCGCTTCCGACGGCAGTCAGGAATTTCGTTCTCCACAAAGGCTGCTCAAGCTTATTACTCAGCAGTCTGGTCTGAATGTAGTCCTGCGCCACAAACGGCGCAATCTGACTGAAGTTAATAGACTCCGCAGTGGCGCGATCGCTGGCGGAGAACTCATTCCCATTAAGCACGGTGTAGGTCTTGATTCGCAATGGTCGCGGTTTGACCAGCGCGGAGCGCGCCGGAGTTTCCGCCGGCTTTAATTGATTGATGGTCTTAAGCGCACTTCCCAAGCTCTCAAAACCGCGTATGCTATCGAACCTGCAGAACTGTTCAGCAATAGTCAGCAGTAAGTTAGCTTTATCAGGACTCGATTCAGCTTTAAACGTGATCTCAGATGCTTCCGACAGCAGTTCGAGAGCAAAGCTCGTGTTGCGGCCGGAAAGAACCTTGTTGGCTAACTCAGTTAAGACTTTTGCCTGCAACTCAGCCCCGTTAAATTTTCTCGCGGTCTTCCTTGCGTCGTCATAAGCACCGGCGCGCATGAGATTCTGCACAAGAGCGAGATAGATGTCGTTTTCCGCTTCCCGCCGTACTTCTCCCGCTTCAATCATGGCGGCTACTTTAAGAGCCCGTTCGGTGTCTTCCCTCATCAGTGTATGGGCCACGCTGTTCAATAACGAGTCCCGCACATCAGGATCCTTTTCTTTAGCAGCCCGTTCAATCTGCTCGTCGATGTCATAAGTATTGCGGCTGGCGATCGTGGTTTGTTGTTGCTGGGTGGTTTGTAGGAGCGAAGCGCGTTGCATTTGAGTCGCGGTGAGACCCGAGGCAAGCTCGCGCATTTGTCCTTGAAGTTCGGGAAGTCTGTCGGGCGCGTATCTGGAAACGATCGGCACACCGCGCACCTGGACCAGGCTGTAGAACATTGCGCTTGATTCGGGCAGATTCGCCCCTGCGTCGGCTCGTGCCTGGCGCCACGCCGCGTCCACAAAGTAATTAGCCAGCAGTTGCGCGTCGGCCACGGTCGCGTCCGGATGAGCACTACCATTTGAACTGAAAAGGTAATTAACCAAAGAGATCAGCGCGGTGTCATACACAAAGTCATTGCGCCGCAAGGTCATCAAGGCGCCGCGAAATAGCCTGTCGCCGAGACTCTTATTGACATTGCTTAGGGTAAACAACAGACGACCGAAATCAGGCGAGATGTGAGTGCCGGACAATGAATGCAGGCCCAGTTGCAAAGCCTGCTCGGGATTGGTTGCTGCCAGTTCCACCGCGATCTGCAGGAGCAGTTCCGAATGAACGTTGCTGGGTCTGGTAGATGCTGACGTTGATACCTTCTCTTCCTGAAGACTCTTCAAAAGAGCTTCCGCCTGGGCGCGATCACGCGTGCCGATACGAGTCAGGACCTGTCTGATGCTGGAGGCCTGCCGTGCCAAATACGCTGAGCGGGCGGATTCGCCTAGCTCGTCCGGAACTGGCTGGCTCGCTGCTTCAAACGACCAGCGGAAAGCATCTCTCGCAAAGGTGATGTCGAACTGCCACAGCACATCAGCTATCTGCGCCTGCAGTGGGCCCGCGGTCAGTTTGTCGGGCTCACTCTTAAGGTTCTTGGCTAACGTTTTCAGCAGGTCGAGTGCGTCCTGTTGATCGGCTGATAGTCCGCTTGAATCAGCACCATTTTTAACACCACTCTTTTTCTGTTGGGCTGCGGCCAGCGACGATACTAATAATGACGTTATCAAAACGCATAAGGCTTTCTGAAGGAAGCATCCTGGCTTCATACTGCGGCACCTTCTTTCGCAAGTGTCTGACGAGCTGCTTGTTTGCTAGCTGGGCTGAAAAAATTCAACCAATTGTTCGGAACCATTAGTCTTGTCATAGTGTCGGATTCCATCCCAACGACGGAGCACCTGACCGCTGCCATTGAATAGAATGTATTGGGGAACGAAACCCACTTTCAGTTGTGGGCCAACCTTGCCCGTGGGATCGAAGAGGATGGAAAGCTGCTGCAAGTGATAAGCGGTGACGAATCTCTCGATCTCGGCTCGGTCATCACTTACATTGACCAGATAGAAGCTCGCGCCTCTTCTCGCGGCTTCCTGGTTCAGGTCCTGCCAAAGCTCAGCATCTCGAGTGCAACCAGGACAGCGAGTGCTGATAAAAACACAGAGCAGTCGCTCCTTTCCGAGGCTACCAAGACTCACCGTATCGCCGGCAAGAGTGGTGAGCTGTGGCAGCGCGACGACTTCACCTGCAGTCAATCCGCTGACACCTTCGAGGGTGTCCTGCTGACCGGTGGCCTTTAGCACATCCGGCTTAGGATCAACATTCCTCCACCGGTGCACTGCTACATAGGTAGCGCCGGACGCGACAGAGAAAGCGACAACGGTCAGCGCTATTCTGAGTAATAGTTTCATTGGTCTGCCCAGTGACCAATGGGCGACGCGCCACGCGCCATCGACGCGCCGCCCTCTTTGGTCCTTGCCGCTTACTGCATTTCCATTTCGCAAGCGCCAGTGTAGAAACAGTCGACGTCGGTGGGACGATCATTGGCGTCGTAGTAAATGGTGCAGCCAGCGTAGCCGAGCTCACATCCGTTTTTCAGTTTTTTATCAGCACAGTATCCCTGGCACGCGGCGTTGGCGCTCGGGGTCGCCAGCGCCACTGCGGTCAAGACGACGCCGCCGAGGCATGAGAGTAAGAGTTGTTTGATCATCGGTTTTGTTTACCTCCGTGAGAATCAGGTTCATATGAGACTTCCCTTCACCGCCAGGCAGGCGGCTCGAAGAAAGCGCGAAGTAATGAATGACGATTAATCATTCCAGCTATATGAGCCGCTCAAAGCGGCGGATACTCGTCCAGACGAAAAGGTGTTCTGTTGCGGAGAAGGAGAAGCCGGCCATTGCTGATCGCGATACGATGGAAGTTGTTTTCAAGGAGAGCCTTTCTCACGACCCGACCGGTATTGGTTAGAACCAGCAGTTTCTGTGAGCCCTCGGTAAGCGCAGGAACCTTGTTCTTGCCCGACAAGAGTAGATACAGGTTCCCGCGAGCGTCCGCCGCCAAATCCAAAACCACTATTTGATAACGCGAACGAACGACCATTGAATTGCCCTGCTTTCGCGCAGAGATATTCGGCGGTTCAACGGCTATATCGGATTCAGGCTTAAATTCCCGGATCAGACTTCCGCTTCGTCCATAGTGCCGTATTAATGGAGGATAATTAAAGCTGAAGAAGAACCCGCCTGAACTGTCGACGGCAATGCGTCCATCACTCAGCTCGCTGTTCGCCGTTTCATCTTTGTAGTCGAATCGCTCTCCGAAGCCCCGCAACAACTTGCCGTCTGGTCCATAGACCTCAAACAAGTGTTGTCCGACACCGTTCAGAACAATCAACTCGCCAAAGGTATTAGTCGCGATTCGTAGTGGCATCTGCCGCGACACAATCTGTGCCTGTGGCTGGCAGTTAGGAGCGAGCCTGACGATCTTCGAGTGCGCGCCACTCAATACCCAAACATTGCCCCTAGCGTCAACACTTATATCGGACGGAGAAGGCAGGGATTCGGAACCGCACATTCGCTTTAGACTGCCGCCTTTATCCAGTATGAAGAGAGTTGAGAGATCAGTATCCAGAACGAACGTTTTACCTGACGCCGTTACGACCAGGCGCTCAGGAAAGGACACCGGGACCTCAGAGCTAAACAGTTGTGCGCGAGAGCGCAATTGTTTTTCGGATACGGTTTGGCTGCGCGCGATGGACCACCAACTCGCGAGAATGCAAATGAGCACAGCGCAACGGAGCAACGCTTGGTCGCCTCTTGCCAAGAAGCCGCTATTGAGACCCATCGTTCCGAGTATTAGATCCTTCCATTAAGGCCTCCAACTCAAGGAGTTCTCCGACAACCCCCTCTGGGTAGAGTTAGTTCTTTGCTCGTCGCGTGAAGCCAGTAGGATCTATTGACGAGTGAAGTTCGAGAATGGGACGTAATGAAGCAACCATCGCCAAAACAACCTCCGACAGACTGCGGGGAGCGGACGCAGCTTAAGTTAGTCAGAAAATCTTCTGGGACTTTTGATGCTCTGAAGTGAGCCGTGTGAGGAGGATCAGAATCTTATTGACCGCCTCTGCCAGTGTCAATATTTTTATTGTGTTTCTTGTGTTGCAAAGCTCAGTCTTTCCTGTGCTTTGGGGAGTTTTTCCGCATCATCCGCTCGTTCCATCCATTAGCAAGTATTGCCCACGCGAAGGACGGCTAACATCGCGATCGAATCAGGGCATTACCCTCCCGGAGTAGCCGGTTGACTTCGGCATTACGCCTATAACACCCGGAACCACAGGCACCCAAAAAGCGCTCGATTGTGTCTACAAGCGAACTTTTTTGAGCCTTAGTTGAGACACGATCTTGCCGCGTTTTCCCTAAGTCCTTTATTCGCAACGCTTAAATTTTAGGTATGGTGCCGAAGGGGGGACTCGAACCCCCACGAGTTGCCTCACACGCCCCTCAAACGTGCGCGTCTGCCAGTTCCGCCACTTCGGCATGAAGTGAGTTTAGAGGGCTCGGC